>Ga0209467_1000082_pt1 | contig 165501 bp, 151 predicted proteins | sample Higcelwee11metaG_FD_187175 | JGI IMG/M metagenome (GOLD analysis project Ga0209467, IMG submission 187175) | Freshwater pond sediment microbial communities from the University of Edinburgh, under environmental carbon perturbations - High... | ecosystem: Environmental > Aquatic > Freshwater >...
GCAGCGTTAAATGCATTTTCGATAACCCGGATTCTCATTTTAAGGGACCGCTGAGTGAAGCCGCATTTTTCGGCATTTCCTGTGGGCTGCATCTGAAAAGCCGAAAAGATGGACATCGAAAATGTTCTTACTGATTCTCCGCAAAGGGGCACCCGGAAGGGTGTCCCGTTTTTTTGGAAGTCGATTCAGACTCGAAATTCCGCCCGATGCCCCGACACCTGCCACAGACGAAATAATCAGAATTGCATTACTTCGCTCTTGACAGTAAAAAAAATTTTTTCAACCTTGATTTCACATACTATTCCTACAAACAACGTGAGGAAGTTGATGCGCAAGGACTCAAAGAAAATAATCAGCTCAATAACACACGAAAATGATATTACCACTGTTGAATTCATCACATATCTGCGCGAAGATTTTGTGAACACCATTCTGCGTATCCGGCTGAAAGATTCAAAACTGTTTTCAATTTTTTTCCATTCGAACGCTTTTGGCGTCGCCGAATGGCAGAACGGAGAGGGTTTCATGAATTGCAACCGCTGGGAGGATGAGGATCAGGCGAAGAGTCAGTCATTTCTCTCACGCCACTACACCACCCTTATCCTGAACGGTTCACAAAATTACGACTACGCGTTGAGAAATATCGTTCCCGACGTGTGTGATTCTTTCGAAGGCGAGTACGCCGCAAAAATTGCACTGCGGGCGGCCTCGCTTGTTACAATGAAAGACACGATTGAACTGGACCTGCTCTATCACAAAAACGGACAAAAATAAAAAAATGTACTCCCGGGTTCTTGACGCTATGACCAGCAATAAAAAGCTGATACTCTTTGATATCGACAACACACTGGTAAAAAACTCCACACTGCACGGGCACTCTATCGCAATGGCGATTGAAAGAGTCACCGGTTTTTCGATTGATCTTGATGAAATCCGTAAAAGTGCAAAGCTGAACTTTCACGGCAATACTGATCGACGAATACTTGAAGATATCCTCAACTTTCTCGGGATATCAAGCGACTCACTGATGATTGACAGCTGTATTGAAATTACCAGCGAACACTACTCGGTGAATATTCACAAAGAGACGGCTGTCGCAGTAGAAGGTGCCGCTCAGGCTCTCGACCAATTACACTCAATTTTCAAGCTCGGCCTGGTTACGGGAAATATTGAAAGTGTGGCATGGAACAAGCTCAGGCATACAAAACTCGACGGTCATTTTGAAACTGGCGGTTTCGGCAGTGACCACAGAGAGAGAAGCGAACTTGTAAAAATCGCGATAGATCGCTGCCGCAAAATTTATCGCCAGGATTTCACAAACAGGACTTATGTTGTCGGTGATACGCCGCGTGATATAGACGCTGCAAAAAAGGCGGGAACATTTTCAATCGGCATGGCTACAGGGTCGTTTACCAGAGATGATCTCGCAAAGTGCAATCCGGACATAGTAATCGGTGATTATTCTGAAACAGACCGGATGCTTTCTTTTATTGCAGCTCTGGCAGATTGAATCTTATCCGGGAGATTCAGCCGAAAGAACATCCCAAAATTACCTTTAGATGTTCAATAAATAACGCTTCGCGCCAATAAAACGGTCACAAGAGATCGATACAACGGTCGATTATTATGCAAATTCAAGGCAGCTGCCGCACAACACATACAGGGCGTATTCAGCAGGCAAGAGGAGGAACTCACAATGAAAAGATTTGTCTGGTCAACAAAATACAACATCGGAATTCCAGAAATAGATGAACAGCATACTAAGCTTGTCGCTATCCTCGTCGATCTGAATGATAAATCTAAAAGCTGTCCTGAAGATTTCATTCTTAATCCCTACTTCGATGAACTCGAAAAATATACTTCCTATCACTTCTCAAGAGAGGAGGAGCTGATGCGGCTGAATAACTACCCTTTTCTTTCGAGTCATATGAGGGATCATGAATTTTTCAGAAATAAGATCGCCGAATGGCGCACTGCGAAAATGGAGTGCAAAGCCTTGACGCTTACGGTTTTTCTGACTGAATGGCTTCTTGAGCACATTCTGCACACCGACATCAAGATTAAAGAATTTCTGGAAGCACAGAAAAATTGAGCAAAAAAAAAGGCCCCTTCCGGGGCCGATTTTTATTCTCAGAGATAATCCCAGCTCCAGCCGAAGCTGTAGTCCCAATGACACCACGTATCATATTTCAACTGAGCTTTTTCCAGAACATTGTCATCGATTGTGGTCCAGTCACCGTCAGCCCCGGCCCCGTTGTAGGTGCGGGAATACGTACCGTAAATCGACCAATACTCTTCTTTGACCACACTTTCACCTGAATACTCGGTTACAAAACGCTCGTTCTCAATATCATCAGCGGTATTCCATAGGTCGTCTGAACCGGCTTTTGTATAAATGCTCTTGGTAACAACACTTCCAACTGGAGTGTATTTCACTATCTGAGAAGTTGTATTGTCATCAACAAGTTCCCATTTAGTATCTGCGCCGGCAGAGTTATACACCCACTCAAGCGCCGGATCAGAATTAGCATCAAGAGTGACAACAGTATAGGTAATCTGACTGTATTCTTCGTCTGTCCACTGAGGATCACCATCCTCAACTATCACGTCACCCTGAATGTATCCCTCTCCGCGACCGGAAATTTTTCCGCTAAGATCAAACTTTCCTTCGAATTCACTGAGAAGCTCCCCATCAATCATCATATCGCCGTCATCATAATCTTCGAAGTAAAACCATACCTTCAGGTAGCTCTTATTATCTTTCTGGCTGACATCACCCTCAATGCGGACCGCTCCGGCAACCTTTCCATTAATGGTCATACCCTGAGCATCGATCTCTGTCTCTTCAACGATTGCGGCGATCTTCTTCTTTGCGGCCTTTAAGAAGTCCGTCTTCTCTTTAGGAAATCCCAGATCTTCAACAGTCAGATTTCCATCGACATCGAAGCTCTTTCCTTCCATCGTGTATGACCCGCCTTTGATAGTACCTTCAGCCGTTAAAGTCAAATCGACGGTAATGGTTTTCTTTGGCAACTCAGGGCGTTCGAATGTACTAATATACTTGAATCCTGTTGCATAAGTATACACATCGTACTGGCTTTTGAATTTCTCATCGTTGTAATATTCTACTTTCGCAATTGTATTATCATCATTATAAAAGTATTTTTTAATGATAATGTGCCAATCCCAATTATAGTACTCATCTCTCCAATAGCGCTCGTGAATCTCTTCTTCGACAAGATTCTCGCCTTCGTAAGTGAAATTGGTAAACTTCACTTCAAATTCACCGGCCTTGTCGGCATAAACGTGCTCTACAGAAACCTTATCGCCTGAATATTCATACTTGGTGACGCCGACATCGGTATCTTCCCCATAGCCGAGGTACTTGATCTTGTTGCCGTCTGCCTGCGTTACGTTTTTATAGCGCTTGTTAAGTTCATATGAATTCGTAAAATCCATGTAGCCGATCTGAGTTCCCCCGCTGGTGACTGTCGCCGACTCAACGACGCCGTCTGTGATGGTATACTTGATCGTCGTAGTGATGGTCTCACCCTCATACTGATCTTCCTGCGAAAGAATATCATCGGTATATGTATAAACTGTGCTCTTCCCGTCAGAAGAGACAACCTTATTCAGGTTTTCGCCCTCTCCATACCATGTGTATGTCTTTGAGCTCGTTTCGGCTCCGTCTTTATTCTTAATCGACTCTGTTGATTTTCGGCCCAGCTCATCAACGGTAAAGTCACTGCGCATATCAGATTCATCGTCTTTCGTCATCCACTCGCCGTCACCGCCGGCGCCGATGTAATGGACGCTTTCTTCAAGGTTCGCACCATCGTAATTGAAAACGGTGTACTCCTTTACCGCATCGTCATCGCTGAACCACTGATCATCCGATCCCTTTCCATTGTAACATATCTCAATCTTCTGGCGGCCGAATACATCATCCGCCTTGTACCAGTGCGTATCAACAAAATGGTCAGCTTTGTAATTTACTTCACGTATCGCATTTGTGGTGGGGATGCGGTAATAGATTACTTCAGAATTACGCATACCGTCTTTGAACGCATAAACTTTTACTTCGTCGAGAAAACTGATAGTCAATGAATCACCGACTACCGCAGTTTTGCTTTTTTCAGGATCGCTTCCATCGAGTGTATAGCGGAAACTCGCCCCCTTCGTTGCTGAGGTGAATGTTATATCGTAATTGGTGTCTTTTGCCACCTTTACGTGCGGATAATCCACCTTTCGTGTTATCTCACCATCAAAGCACCCCTGGCATCCTGCCAGAAAGAGCGAGACAATAGATAGACAAAGTATAAACTTTAAAAACCTTTTCATATCATCCTCCATTTATCAAGAACCTACGTATCATATTACAAGGGCGAAGAAGAAAACGGACAAAAAAGTGAGAAATAAGTGCAGGACAGGACAAAAAATGAATTAATCTTCTCAAATGCCCCAAAAAGCAGAAAAAAGCCAGTTCAAATAATATTTTTTGTACAACATGCAAAAACCAAACGAGCAACATCTATATTTACACAAAATTGGTAACTGCATTACTCTCCGCACCGGGAAGAGTAATTTCAACTTTTAATCGATAGTCACTTTTTATGCGGGGGGATACAGGGATACGACTGGAAAAATATCCCCTGGTGATTGTTCAATCCGTGAACTGTATTTCAACCCTGCGGTTTTGTGCACGCCCCTCTTCAGTATCATTAGAGGCAATCGGGGAGGAAGCGCCCTTTCCGACGACCGTAAGGCGTGAGGGGGTAATTCCTTTTGAGGTGACATAAGCAGCAACAGAACGCGCGCGCTCAACGGCGAGAACTTCATTTATTCTATCAGTTCCCGACGTATCGGTATGACCTGTTATAATCATCTTCTTCGAAGGATTATCCTGCAAATATGCAGCAATTTCATTTAGATAAGCATATGACGCGCGCTCGATGACCGCACTGCCTGTTACAAATAAAAGACGCCGCGCGACCACTTCCGGACGGGTATCGACAGGGGGAGCCGCTTCCGGCGCCGCATGAGCAACCCCCGAGGCATACTCATACACAAAAGCCTTATCAGAAACAATATGGTTAAAATAGACTTCACCGTTACCAGAAGTTACCGGAGGTCTTCCGTTACGGAAGGAGTTTGCATCACGAAGTATGATCATTTCTCCAACCCTTGCCCGTTCACCAAAAGTGATTGGAGCCGAATACACCTCAAAACCGCCGGTTCCGCCGTAAGCGTTGGACGAAAAATAAATCGTCTTTTTATCATATGACAAAGTGATCGAGGATTCATCGTAAGGAGTACTCAAACCCTCAACCGGCGAAACACTCCACTCGTTATCAGAAAGTTTTTTTGCAAAGTAGACTTCAAAATTTTTGTCTGCCCGGTCGCTGACAAAAAGAAGGGTCGATCCGGAAACAAAGACCGCTGATGAGTTTCTTTCACCGACATTCAACGCTGCCGGACGCTGCCACGAAGAATAAAAAGAGCCGTCGCGGGATGAAATAAGGATCTCGGCGCGGTCTCCCCGTTTAAAGGACCCGGCCACAAATTTGAGATCATCCGAAAAGGAGAGGGAAATTGCCTTCGAATAGTCGGTCTTGACAGGTAAAGCCGGCAAGCTCGTAAAATTATTGTCACGGACAGAGTATGCAAAAAGACTTTCGTCAATAGTATCGTATCCCAGCAGAAGATCAGATCCGGGAACGACACAGAGGATATATTTACCGGTTCCCCACTCAGCTTTCCTGACCGCCGGATACGCACGTGCAACGGTATTTTGACGCATGATCGCAATTTTATCTGAAAGCACCTTGTTCTCTTTGTCGTCAATTTTATAAAGTGAGCGGTACAGCGAGAATTCCTGAGAGGCCCGGTCATACTGCGATTGAAGAGAAAGCGACAGTATGTACAGATAATGAATTTCTTTCGATTTCTTTTTATTCAGATACAAAGCACAATTCTGCGTAACAGATGGAAAATCCTCAAGCGCGTACTGCATTTTTATTATCTGTTCCAGAATATCGAGATTTTCAGGATCTCGAGCATACATTGTCTGAAGAATTTTGCAGTCCTCAGTATAAGCGGCTATTGAGTGTTCCCGATAGTCATACACCCCGGCGGGCAAAAGCAGGGGGATAAGGAGTGTCAAAAGCAGAACTCTCTTCCTCAAAAGCATAATTCCATCCCCACCCAAAGGAAAAACGGCGCATCATAAATCAATGTGTTGCTGCTGCCGTACTCTGTCACGAGGTTACTCTGGTTGAAATACATATTCCAAACTTCTAGATACATACGCATGTTATCCGCCATATACCAGTTCACCTTCCCGTCCAGCCGGTGATGTATTCCGCGGCGATCACTGTTTTTCTCATCACTACCGTCAGGGGTGTAGGGAAGAGATGAATACAGATTGAATTGCAGCGAAGGCTCCCATTTCCCCCATCGGGCAGCTCCCAATGCTCGAAAAATATGGTTCTGGCTGAACTCGGACTCAAATGAGTCGTCATAGGCATTGGATCTTTCTGTCTTAGAAATCGAATAGCTGACCCATCCGCTGTAGCGCTGATAATAACCCTTTAAATATAGCTCCATGCCAAGATTCGTTCCGTCAATCTCCTCAGAAAAAGGATGTATCTGCATCGCTTTGCGATAGGAATCCTCTTCAGCAGAAATCAGCAGTCCGGGATTGAGATTATCGAAAACGGAGTAATATATTTCGCCCTGAAAGAACACCGACGGCAGTATAAAAGTCTTATTACCCACAGAGGTATTAATGGCATTGGCAGCCTTGAAATTATTAACCGAACTGTCGGAACTGGCGGCCCCCCCACTGGTAACCGCATTATCAAGCTGCATGAAATAATACATATCGGGCTGCGCATTGCTGCGGGAATGAATCAGATAAAACTCGGCAATTCTGTTGAAACGGTATCCCGCCTCGCCCTTATATGAAAAAAGATTGTCCTTAATAACCCCGTTATTTTCATACCGTCCGCCCATCTCGACCCAAAACTCGGGAAAATCGGCAAGGACATCGCCGAACAGCGAAATATTAGTTCCCTCAATCGGAAACTCAGTAGTCGTATATTCCGACGATTTATCAAGAAGTCCGCCGCTCGTCAATCCGGCAAGATCTATATTCCCCTTGACCCCTTCACTGTGGTTAACCAGCTCGTATCCCCCGGAAAGCATAAACCGTGAAAGATCAAAGTGTATCGACTGAAACAGGCGCGACTGAACCGGTGCATAATTCATGTACGCACCTGATTTACCACGGACAGCCTTATCGTTTTTAAGATACTGACTCATCTCATAACGCGAAACTGCCGTTTTCAACAGCAGCTTTTCAGTGATAAGATAATCCCACTTGAGCGCGTAAAGAGAATAGCCTGATTTTGTAAAAATTTTCCCGTAGGTGAAATCGTCGGAAGAAATATTCGCCATAAGTGTAAGCCGGTGATCGATGTTGACGTTCCACGCAGCCTTCGCAAAAAAATCCGAAAAATAGGAGTCGGTATACTTCGTATCGACCATGTAATCGACAAGAGATCGGCGAACTGCTGTTACGACACTGAAATCTTTCGTTGGCACGGCGCTCGCATATACCGTCGGCATAGCCGGATATAAGGGATCAAGAAGGATGCGCGTATGATATCCCGTCTGCTCTGGACTCTTAGTAGTTATATGTATTGTGTTACCAAGGTGATCACCGGTCCATACCGGCGCATCGGCCTTATGAAGGCTGACACTGTCGACAATTGTCTCGTTTATTGACGAAAGCAGGGGGACAACGCCTGCAGCATAGTGATACGGATAGTCAATTGGAATGTCATCTATATAGTACTTATTGTATAGTGTATCTGTGTTACGGATAATGGGGACAGTTGCGAGCGTAAACCCGCCGCCGACACCGGGAAGCGACTGGAGCAGCTTCATGCTGTCACCGTAACCCCTTCCGGGATAGGTCTGGATATCTTTCTGCGTAATAGCCAGATCAGACGAAAAAAGCGTCCCGTTGTAATGGGCCATGGCCGGATCTGTTTCGTAGACCGCTTTATCAATTGAGATTTCATAATAGAAATTGCGTTTTACTTTTACGCGCTGAATTGTAGTGCCGTATTCGGGATGGGTAATATAAATGTTATAGTAATCCGGTTTGACATTGTCAAAGAAGAACTTTCCGTCCGCATCGGTCTTTGTTACCGACTTGATTTTATCGACACCGACTGTTATGCCCGCGACAGGGCGGCCGTTCGCGTCGACAATCCGCCCTCCGATCGAAGCTGCCGAAAGGAGAGTCGTTGCCAGAATAAAAAGAGCTGTGATAATAATTTTTTTCATAAAGTTACTTCGTATAATGGAGCACAATTCTGAATTTTGAGGGATAATCACTCCCCTTGTACGAAAGCGGCTTGAACTTCATTGAATTGAGAAGCTCTCTGGTATACCGGTCCAGGCCAACGCCGGCACTCTTTTTTATTACATAATTCTCAACACTGCCGTCGGCACGGATCGAGACATCACAGATCGCAACAGCGTCAATCTCGCCCGACGAATGAACTTTACCGAAATTTTTCTGGGGAAAGCTGACAACATACGGCTCAAGCAAAAGAACATTTACAGTAAAGTGAGTATTGCGAAGTTCGGAAACATAATATGAATTCGTGTATTCATAATTAAGGACCTCGGTCGATCCGTTGACCTTATCCTGCAGCTGATAATAGCCCGGCGAGCAGGCGGCAAACAGGAAAACAAGAGTTGTCAGGATGGATCGTTTCATTTCATACCCGATTAAGTGATCACTACTTTCAAAACTGAATGCAATTTGCGAACAGGATAACCATCTGTTATCCCCCTCACTTGTTATGCTTGAAATTGTAAAATCTGTACATCAGCTCAAAGCCGAAGCTGGCGGCTCCCATCTTTATGTCGCGATTGACATCCGCCCCTTCAAAGCGGGTGGTATTATTGATCTGATCGTAGTCAAACGCGCCTTTGAACAGAAACGTGATATTAAAAGGCTCATACTGAAAACCAAGGCCGAGAGATGCGCCGGCAGCCGCGGTCTCTTTCTTCTTGGCTCCGTCAACATCGATATCAGCTTTGATGTCGGTAACATAATAATTTGCAACGTACAGTTCACCCGCTGCGACAAATTCGACATCCCACGCGCAGCCGAGACTGTAGAAGGCCGAGACACCCGAAACCATTCCGGTTCCGTTAACATTCAGTCCGAGATAATCGGTGGTGTAATTGGAATTTCTGACACCCAGAAAGAACCCCGTGTACGAAGAATCACCTGGATCCGAAAAACGCATGCCCGCCCTGAACTCTATTGTGCGATAATCGATCGAAATATTGCCGCCAGTATAATTCGCATAATCAGGAACCTGATTGGATACGGTCGAGCTCGAATAATTGAGCTGTCCGTAAAAGCGGTCGTAGACGTATCCCCCGTAGAGACTTAATTTGCTGAACGAGCTCAGCTCTTTGCCGGACACGGTCTTTGTTGCCACCGAACCGGAATTATCAGGCAGATCGTTGTAAGGAACAGACTGCATAGCCATTCCGCCAGGCATATAGATGATGCCGACAAATGGGCCCTGTTGTACACGAGCCGAAAGCGGAGCCGAAAATGTAAACACCGACAGGAAGAGAGGAAGCAGTACGCACGCAAAAAAAGACTCTCTTCTTCTAAAGAGAGCACCGCACCGGCTGATGAGCGGACAAACAGCCGGGAAACTGTTTTCAATTAAATGCTTTTTCATATGTGAGTAATCTATTGAGTTTATAGGCGCATCAATTTGTCAATTTTAATTAGAGAGTCAGCTGAAAAATTCACACAATAAGCAGAGAAATTCGCCTGTACATTGGCATTACTGTTGAGGATTATTCAACAGCTGTTCAATTTACGTTGTAATCCCCCCGTAAAATCACCGCAGAGAGATCTGCCTGATCTTATTGCAGTCAAAAGGGGTCGCCTGATAAACGGCGTAGTTAAGCCAGTTTGAAAAGAGCAGATGCGAATGAGCGCGCCACGATACGCAAACACCTGCCGCCGGCCGATCGCCCCGATAATAGTTTACGGGCACTTCGGGATTGATGCCCGCCGCAAGATCACGTTCGTACTCGCCATGCAGCGTCATGGCATCGTACTCGCTGTGACCGGTGACAAAAACCTGCCGCAGATCTTTCGTTGCCGCCAGATAGAGTCCCGCTTCATCTGAAGAGGCGATAAGATCAAGAGGCGTACCGGCGAGCGCAGCGATATCGTTTCCAGTGTAACGCGAGTGGGGCGCGTAAAAAAGATCATCGAAACCGCGGACAAGCGGCGAATCTCTTTTCTGCAGGGTGTGCGCATAGACGCCTGAAAGTTTTTTCGGCAGCGGACTTTTCGGGATCTCATAGTGAAACCAGAGCCCGGCCTGGGCGCCCCAGCAGATATGGAGAGTGGAGTAGACGTGCGTACGCGACCACGCCATGATCATCGCAAGCTCATTCCAGTAAAGAACACGGGGGAACTCGAGTGTCTCGACCGGCGCGCCGGTAATGATGAGACCGTCAAAGTAGCGGTTCTTCACATTATCAAACGTTGTATAGAATTCGAGAAGATGCTCTTCGGGAACATTCTTCGGAGAATAGGTGGCGGTTGTCAGAAGGGTGACGTGAACCTGAAGCGGCGTGTTTCCCAGAAGACGCAGAATCTGCGTCTCGGTTTCTATCTTTTTGGGCATGAGATTGAGAATACAGATTTCAAGCGGGCGGATATCCTGCCGCTCGGCGCGATTCTGGGTGATGAAAAAGATATTCTCACTGCGAAGTACTTCGGCTGCGGGCAGCGTCTCGGGAATATTGATCGGCATTGATGCCTCCCTGTTTAAATATCACAATGTTTGTAATATTTAAACAAGGAGTTTGCAGATCAAGATTTTTTTGTATTTAGTGCAAAAAAAACGTGTTTGACATTTCCTGAATATGTCTTCCGCTATCGTTCATCATGGTGCGATTTCCGATACAGTTGGCCGTTATCATACTGCCTTTACTGCTGTTCTCGGCCCCGAAACCCGATATGCACACCTCGTCGGGCGCCGAGCTCTCGGCGGCAGTTGTCGCTAATTCTCCGGGGCAGCGCGTTAACCAGAGCGCCGTCCCCATCCCCCCGGCACCCCTTCCGTCCGCGTTATCGCCTGTAATAATTCTTCTGACCCTTCGAATTCGAAATGATTACAGTTTAATCATACGGCTTCACCCCTCTTTCTGCAAATGGAGCAGAGGTTCGTTCGTTTAGTTCTTTCCGGCAAATGCCCGGCCGCAGTCGACCTTCGCACCTGCACCTCTTTTCCGTTTTGATATCTGAATACCGTTTTGATTCAGAGGTTTTAATTTCGGATGACAAAAGGAGCAACAATAACCGGCGAAGGATTTCTATCTGAGCTTCTCCGCGAAATCAGAAAGTCTTTTTGCCGGAACATTTCTGGAGGAAATATGTCACCTTTAAGCATAGCTATATACACTTTAGTCTTTGTAGTTCTTTCAGTGCAGTTCACCGGAAGTTATTCTAAATTTAATATTACAGAACCTGTATGGACGGTTATCTCTGTAATATCCGTGGTAATTCTTGTCGCATCCTTCATAATTGAACGGATGACAAAAAAGAAAGAAAGCGACCGGTAACGCGTCTCCTTAAAATTCAGACAACCCTCCCTCTCAGTCACTGACGTACACACACGCGCCGGAAACGGCGCGTGTGTCGTTTTCCCCCTAAATTAACTTGACGCCGCCCAGGTACACAATAATGGTGCGGGGCAATCGTCAGAACAATTCACCCTGAAAAGAGGTTTAAATATGGGAAATTCAAACGAGTGTACCGCCGATGGAAACTGCTCTTCATGTTCAAGCGGCGACTGCTCATCGCGCGAGGGGGCACAGATGAGCGAGGCGCAGAAAGAGGCGCTTTTCAAATCGAGGATGGCAAAGATCCGTCACAAGATAGTCGTCCTCTCAGGCAAGGGCGGGGTCGGGAAAAGCACTGTCGCGCTCAATCTTGCCGTCTCGCTTGCGAAAAGCGGCGCGAAAGTCGGTCTTCTCGATGTCGATGTGCATGGACCGAGCGTTCCGGTAATGCTGGGCCTCAACGCCTGCGGCGTCGACGTAAAAAACGATACAATGATCCCCGTGAAGGTGATGAACAACCTCACGGTCATGTCGGTCGGTTTTCTCGTCAACGGCCACGATGCGCTGATCTGGCGCGGCCCGATGAAGGCCGGTGTGATCCGGCAGCTGCTCGGCGATGTGGAGTGGGGGGAACTTGATTATCTGGTAGTGGACTGCCCTCCGGGAACCGGCGACGAGCCGCTGTCTGTAATTCAGCTTCTCGACCACCCCGGTGCGCTGGTCGTTACCACGCCGCAGCAGGTTTCGGCCGCCGACGTACGCCGCTCGGTCAATTTCTGTCTGAAGCTGGAAATGCCCTTCTACGGCATAGTGGAGAATATGAGCGGGTTCGTCTGTCCCGATTGCGGAAAGGTCTCACAGATTTTCCGTTCGGGCGCGGGGGAGGCGATTGCGAAAGAGTACAACATCGCCTTTCTGGGCAAGATTCCGCTGGATATGGCGATCGGAGAGGCCTGTGATTCGGGTAAACCCTACGTGGAATCGCTTGCGGGCTCGGCGACGGCGGATATCATGGTAAACATAGCGGCTAACGTGGCGAATAACTGCGGGAACGCGGAATAGAATTCTGAATGATTTCACGGACGGGGGAAAGGGATTTGCAGCCGAGTCCGGTTTCAGCCGCTGAGTTATTAAAAAGGCGCGTTCCGCAGGAGAACGCGCCTTTTTATTTTTTTACGGCCGGCTGATAAAATTCCGCAAACGGATAAGACCCGGATGCGTTATTCATAGAGCTCTTTAGAATCGCAGGATAAGCAGATCTTTTACAGTGACGGCCGCTGACTATTCAAGACCCGTAACCGCGATATCCCCCTCCCATGTGACGACAACCGTGTAACCGAGTTCAGCCTTCTGTCCGCCCTGAAGAGGAATACGCCATGACCGCCGCCCCTGTTCGTACTGCTCGGCGTCTGTTTCACGCTTCTGATCGAACTCGCGCGTAACGTTGGCCAGCTCGACAATGATCTTTTTATTCAGAGAGACCGGAATGCGGTCATAGAGCTGCAGAATTCTCGCCTCGGCGGAATTGTTCTGTACGGTTAATCGATAGTCAAATTTGCGCCGCTTCTTTGAACCGAACATCCCCGAGGTGTCATCATATTTTTTTATCAGAACCTTTTTCACGCTCATGTCCTGAGCCGTTCCCAGAACGATGTCGGCGGAAGCGCCGGGAAGCGTCTCGGAAAGGGTCATCTTTCCATTGTATTCACCCTCATAGAATATCTGGCTCTCGCCCGCAAGCCAGGGCAGCGATGTTGAATTCTGAACCTCGGTGCGCAGATAGACGACCGATGACAGATCAGGAAAGGCCTCGTAATAGAGCTGACGCCCCTCGAGCATAAACTCTCTGATGCTCTTTTTCTGTGTCTCACCGGATGCCACCGATATCTGCGCGGGCAGCGCCACATTGATAAACAGCCCGCTCTTCTTTATCTGTGCCTGCGGAGGAGCCGGGGCGGGGGCCTCGGCCTTTGCCTCCATCGGGGCATCCTGCTCCTGCATTCTGTCGTACATGGCACTTCCGGTTGCAGACGAAGGGTAGACCTGAATCACATCGAGATACCAGGGGTAAAACTGCGGCAGCGAAATCGTATTGGAGGGAGCGCCCGTCGAAAGTTCAAGCGAGACATTATTCCAGTCTTCGCCGGTCTTCTGTGTGATCTGCGCCTGCACGGAGAGCGCGATCTTTCTGCCGCCGTTATCAGCACGCAGGTCGTAGACCATGCCCCACCACGTACCGGGAATCATATAGCGCAGCGTCATCCTCGCCCTGCTCTTTTCAGGAGAGAATATCACCACATTGACGTTTTTCTCATAATCAATGCCGGGGCGCGGCGCCGTAATCAGCCGCTGGCGCTCCGCATACTGCACGTTCATCTTTGAAAACTGCTGCACTTCGACAGACTTTCTATTTGAATACGCAAGTTCGTTGAGAGAATTATAATACTGCACGTAAGAGTCGCCGGCGACGCGGGCCAGCTCATACTCCCACTTCTGAATCTCTTTTCCGAGAGCCTCCCGCTTTTTCTCAGTGGAGCGCTGCTCGCGCTGAAGCTCACCCCGCTTGCGCGCGGTGAATTCGAGAGCGGCCTCCCAGTTGCGCGGCTGCACGCTTCCGCCGGCAAGTTCGCGCTGCGCGCCCTCTTTGGTGTATTCGCCGAGAGTGTCGAGAAAAGCCAATTGGGACTGAATATTTTTGACCGAGTCTGCGTATTCGAAATCGACTTCACGCAGCTCCGCGATTTTGTTCTCGATCTCTTCAATATTTTTCTGGCGGCGGGTTACGAGGGGTTTGTTGATCGTCTCGACTGATACGATCTGCGTTCCCCCCTCTTTCGCCAGCTGCGCGCGAACCGACCATTCATAGAGTGAAGGGGGAAGCTTTTCCACCACGATGACATTGGTGCCCGACTCAAGATCGAGCACCACTTCGCGGGTCACCTCGGCCTGATTCTGAAAGAGCTTCACTGATATTATTTTGGAATCGGGATGCAGCTCGGCAAAGAGGATCGTGGAAAAAAGAAGGGCTGGAAGGATAAAACAAATCTTCTTCATCAAAGTTCTCCATTAACTCGATAGATAGGGACACCGCGCGGTGCTGAAAAGAACGGATCTCACCTTACTATAATTTCCGAGCGAAAGCAACTACAAAATATAGTGATTATTCCATGAAGCATGGCGGAAACGAATCCTGCTGCGAGGAGACAGATAAGCAGCGGCGCTCAACATCGAGAAAGAGATTCCAGGTTCATTTATTTGAATATCCATGATCCGGCGGACGGCACTTACCTGCAGAAATAAAGAACACTCATCAAAACGGAAAAATCGGCTATCGCATGGGTGACAATCAACGCCAGCCCTTCATGAAGCTGCTCTCTGAAAAAGCGCCAGATCCGGCCTGCCGCAATCATCGCAATCGCGCAAAGCAGCGCGAATCCGGGCTTGAGAAACAGCACCACAACGAAAAGGTGATATGAACCGAAGAAAATATCATCGAGAGAGAGAAGTGAGCTTTCAGGTTTTTGCAGAAAGCGCCAGAAGAGCTCTTCGAGAATCGGATTGACCAGAGAAAAACAGATCGCAAAGGGAATGACTGCCGCACCGGATAATTGATATTGCGCCAGACGCTGAGTCAGATCAAGCGAGGGAATTTTTATATATTCCCACAGCAGATACACAACGCCCCCCGCCGACGCACAGAGAAGCGACGCCGCTACAACAATCGCCGGATTTCTGACGCAAATCACCTCTTTAATGGATATTTCTTTTCGCCGGAAGATTACTGCAGAGGCGATACAGAGATGATAGATCAGAAGCGAAAGAAAGGCGTTATTAAAGACATATAGGCCCGCAAATACCCCGAGAAAGGGGGAGAGAGTAAAGAGAAACGTCATGCTTTTTCTGTCATCCGTGTCATCCATCGAGGAACCCTCATAGCTGCATATTGATGTACTGTCGCGATGAGGCGGCAGTAGATTCACCGCACAGCGCTTTTTGCGGGTCATAACGGGCGAGCCGGAAATCCTGAAAACGCCCGAACAGCCGGCAATTCAAATTTGTTCAAATCGGTGTCTCTTCGCCGCAAGGGGATTCTGTGCCCTCTTTTGCGGCCCTGTTCGGGAAAAAGATCTGAGCGAATCTCGTAAACGCAAAAAGGATAAGAATCAGCCCCGCGAAGACATTCAGAATCTGAAAGACGATTACCGGCAGAATCATCTTCATCACGGAGAGGATTGATACCGCACAGCCGAGAAAGACGAAGGTTGCCGCGCCGGCCGAGATGCCGAACACGAATAATTCTTTTTTGTTCAGAGAGTATTCAATCGTCTTATTTGCAAAAACACTTGTCCAGAAGATGATTGTAAGCGGGCTTGAGAAGGTCAGGACAAAGGCAGCGGCGAAGGCGGAAGTCGGGCTCATTGCCGCGCCGAGTGCAGCGGCCGGATCGGCAAAAAGTATTCCTTTTTTTATTAGCATCACCCCGAAGATGAAAAGCACGAGAGAACTCAAAACTCCGAAAAGATTCTTGAACTTCGGTGTCTCAAGCAGTTTGCCGACGCCGATTATCGCAAGCAGAATATAGAGATAGTCAACGAGGGTGACCGCAAGTACTGCGGCAATACCGCTGACGATGCCCTCCTGAAAGGCAATATTTAAAATAAATACAAATACCGGCCCGATTGCGAGCTGAAGAAGCATTCCGGTGATGAAGCCTTTGAAGGGGATATTTTTCCGCATCTTGTTTACTCCAAGTGATATAGCTGATTGAAGGGTGGGAATCTCTAAAAAATTACCTTCGCAACTCGAACCTCGAATAATTTCAATGAAAACCGAGGTAAAATCATTGCGGGCTGGTCGCAAGCAGAGCTTGCTGCTCGCCTATTGGCGGCGAAGCCGCCGAGCATGCATCCTGGGTGGTAATTATTCGAGGTTCCCTGGTGACGATCCCGTCAGTTTCCCCCGCTCGCATAGTGTTTGAGGCCCGCCCGCCAGCACAGAGAAGCGATAAAGCAGGTGATGAAGGGAGCGGCTAAACCCCAGGCGAACAGAAGCGGCGTCATGCGGCCGAGCGCGAAGATCGCGGGAAAATTTGTGACGACAAAGATCGGGATAACGAACAGGCCTATCGTCTGACCGATTTTATTGTATACGACCATAGGCACGTTGTTGAAATCCCAGAAGGTGTCGACAAGCCCCGCGATCGCATCAGCCCGGACAATTTTGAATACAAGAGCCATCGGCGCCACCCAGATTGCATACCCGACCGCAGCCCCCGATGCGATAAAAAGCGACCAGCCGGATATGAGAAGAATATCAGGGCCGATACCGAGGCGGATCAGTCCGATGACGACCATCGCGACCCCGGCAATCACATCGAACGCAAGCGCGCCGATTTCGCTTCTGCGAAGTGTCGCGAAGAACTGTGCGTTCAGGGGTTTGACCAGAATCATATCGAAGGAGCCGTCGCGTACAAGTGATGAGAGCTGAAAAAGATTGGTTCCCAGAAGCCCCGCGTAGAAGCCGGTGAGCACGACAAAGCCGCCGACGAAAACCAAAATCTCGTCGGGGCCGTAGCCCATGATCTGCCTGCCCGCGCGGTAGGCGACGACGACATAGAGAATCTTGCCGATGAGAAAACCCGCCTCCATAAGAATACCCGAGACAAAATTCGCGCGGTATTCCATCTGACTCATGAAATTGATGCGGATGAGCAGCATCCAGACTTTGAGGTGTTTAAAGATTTCTTTAATCATAATCAGCTCCCCACTGCGGCGAATCGGCGCAGTCCGCGGCGCCAGAGAAATTGGCTCAGGGCGGTCAGCACGACTATCCAGATGGCGGCAATGCCGAACGCAGGTGCGATCTCCTGTGAGGGAATGCGCCCGCAGAGCAGCTCGGTCGGAAACTGGATCGTGAATCTAAACGGCAGAAGCGCGAGAATGCGTTCGGCCCGCGCGCCGAAAACTGAAATGGGAAAGATGCCCCCCGCCAGGGTGATGATGACGATGCGCGAGGCCTCGAACATGAAACCGATCTCCGTGAGCCAGAAGCCGGCCAGCCCCACACACCAGAAAAGAAGAAAATTGAGCGTAAACGCCGCGGCTAATGAGATTATGAAAAGTACGACAGCTGCGGGGGTGATGGAAAAACCGAGAGTACAGACAAGCGCGATGACGCCGGCGGCGAGCAGCAGAGCCATAAGCAGTGACTGAACGAGCTTGTCGCCGAGAAACGAGAAGAGCCGGTACCCGAAGTAGCCGACAGGCTTGACAAGATAGCGGTCGAGGGTTCCCGACTTGATGTCATTGTTGAGTTCGTATTCAAAGCCGGTGCGCACGAGCCGGTTCACCAGCTGGCCTATGACGGTGTAGGCGACCATCTGCGCGAAGGTGAAGCCGAACAGCGTCGCCGCGGGATCCTGACCGTAGAGAGCTATCCACAGCACGGTCTGTATGACGACCGGCGAAACCGCGCCGGCGACGGTGAAGAGAAAATTGATCCGGTATTCAAAGGCGGCTTTGAAACCCAGAGAGAAGCACTTGCCGTATTTCATTGACGCTGCAGCATCACTCATCGGCTTCCCCCCTATAGAGGCGGGCGATACCCTCTTCGAGGGGCGCATCTTCGATGGTAAGGTCGATCACGGGGAGCTCTTCGAGGGCGCGCAGCGAGAATGCGCGCACGCCGGCGCGGTCGATTTCAAAACGCGCGCAGCTTCCCTCTATTTCGCGAAACCCGTCGTATGCGGAAAGCCGCCTCACGTCAGGCTGCTCGGAAAGAATCAGACGGACAGTCTTGCGCCCGGCGAGTGTTTCGTTGACGCCGGAAAGCGCCCCGTCGTAGACCACGCTGCCGTGGTTGATCAGGATGATGCGTTCGCAGAGATCCTCGATATCCGAGAGGTAATGGCTGGTGAGCATCACCGTGGTGCCGAATTTGGAATTGAGCCTTTTGAGAAGATCGCGGATCGCCTGCTGCGAGATTATATCAAGACCGATGGTCGGCTCATCCAGAAAAAGGACCTTGGGGCGGTGCAGAAGCGATGCGACAATTTCCATCTTCATGCGCTCGCCCAGAGAGAGCCGGCGCACCTGCACGGGAAGCTGCTGTTCAATGCCGAACAGCGCGACCAGCTCATCGAGGGTATTTTTGTACTGCACTTTGTCGATTTCGTATATCGCGCGGTTGAGGTCGAAGGACTCGAGAGCGGGAAGATCACTCCACAGCTGACTGCGCTGCCCCATGACGATGGCGATCTGCATACGGAAATCTTTCTTCCGCTGCCAGGGGGTGAAGCCGAGAACCTTTGCGGAGCCGGAGGTCGGGTGCATGATCCCCGAGAGCATCTTGAGGGTCGTGGTTTTACCGGCGCCGTTGGGCCCCAGAAAACCGACGGTCTTTCCCTCATCGATCGCAAAGCTTATGTTTTTAACGGCTTCTTTGGTAATCATCTTACGGGCGAAAAGATTTTTGAATGAGCCGCGCAGCCCGGCCTGTTTTTCATAATAGGTGAAGTTACGGCAGAGATTATCGAGCTGGATGATTGACATAAAGACTCCACGGGATAAAGAGTTACAGCGGACATGATAATCGTAAGCGGCTGCGGGCTTGTCAACCACAGAAATATCGGCTGCGGTTTTTCGGGGGGAAGCTTTTTTATTATTGCCCGCTGAAGAAGTTTATTTGTTCTGTAACAATATTTTCAAGAAACAGACGGGAAGCACTTTCACTATGAAACTACAGATTGACGTTCATTGTCATACGGTTGCCAGCGGTCATGCGTACAGCACGATTGACGAGATGGCATCGTTCGCGAAAATGAATGATATGGAGCTTATCGCGTTAACCGATCACACCCCTGCCATGCCCGGCGGAGCACATATCTATTATTTTCACAACCTAAGGGTTCTGCCGCAATTCATAGAGGGGGTAAGGATTCTGAAGGGGGCTGAAGTCAACATTCTGCCGGGGGGGAAGCTCGACCTCGACGATGATTCATTATCTCATCTCGAATTAACAATCGCGAGTCTGCATATCCCCTGTATAAAACCGAGTGACCGGGATGAACACACACAGGTGCTTATGGAAGTCATGAAAAATCCGTATATCAGCATACTCGGACATCTCGGGGATATGCGATACGACTTTGATATCGCCCGCATTGTGAAACAGGCAAAGCACAGCGGAACCCTCATTGAAATCAACAACAACTCGCTGAGACCCGGATCTTTCAGAGTGGGCGGCACAAAGATGATCAGCGACATACTGATCGAATGCAGAAAACAGAAGACGAGGGTCGTCATCGGCAGCGACGCGCACTACAAGGATGCAATAGGAAAATTTGCTGAGAGCATTTATCTGATAAGAGAGCTGGATTTTCCCGAAGATCTTATTGTAAAAGATCAGGCCGATCTTCTGCGGACGATCGGGGAAAAAAGAAATATCAGCTGAGCAGACAGTGCCGGCATATTCACGCCGCAGCGGAATTTTTTCGAAATGTAAAAATCTTGTTACCGGCAAAATTGGCAGCAGTATAGACGGCCATCGAAAACAGCTGCGAAACTTCGACGGCAAAGTGCGCCTTCAGCAGCAAAGCAAACAGCGCGCTCTGCAGCGAAAATGATACCGCGAAGACCGCAAGAAACAAAACGGCCTCGAGCGGATCAGGCCGTTTTATTACCTTAAAGGTGAAAAAACGGTTTAATAAAAAACTGCAGATCAAACCCGCCGCGTACCCGGCAGCGTTCGAAATGAATTCGTTTATCCCCCCCACGCGAAACAGCACAAAGAAGATGAGAAATGTCAGAGCGGTATTAACCGCTCCGACAAGACAGAAGCGGATCAGTTGTCCAAGACTTTCAGGTGCACGCATGGATTTTCCGTTTTGTTCTCAGTGATATCTCTGATAAGAGCGCTTCTGACTACGTAGAGCGGGCGGCCTTTGGATTCTTCGAAGAGGCGGCCAAGGTATTCACCGAGAACGCCGATGATGAAAAGAAGATATCCGTTAAAGATTAAAATCACCGACATGAGCGAGGGCCACCCAAGTTCGGTCTGGTCGGTAAAAAACTTCAGGTAGAGCACGTATAAAAAATAGATGAATCCCGCGCTGCCGATAACGAAGCCCGACCAGATCGAAAGCTTGAGGGGCTTAGCCGAGAATGTGACGATGCCGTCGAGTGCGAGGCAGATCATTTTCCTGAACGGATACTTCGTCTCGCCGGCAAAGCGCGCGGCCCTTTCAAAAGAGACTTCTGTCTGGCGGAAGCCGAGCCAGCTGATGAGGCCGCGCACGTAGCGGTTTTTTTCGGTCAATTTATTATACTCGTCGCAGACTTTGCGGTCGATCAGTCTGAAATCACCCACATCGACGGGAATATCGACATTGGTGAGCCGGCGCAGGACCCGGTAGTACAGCGAGCTTGTAATTTTTTTAAAGAGCGTCTCTCCCTTGCGCCCGGAGCGCTTTGCGTAGACGACCTCGTACCCCTCTTTCCATTTTTCAATCATCTGCGGAATCACTTCGGGAGGATCCTGGAGATCGGCATCGATTACGATAACCGCATCCCCCCGCGAATAATGGCAGCCGGCGGTGATTGCGATCTGGTGGCCGAAGTTACGTGAAAAATCTATCAGCTGAATGTGTGAATCTTCGCGGGCCAGCTTCATGATGATATCGGCCGATGAATCATGGCTTCCGTCATTGACAAAAATCAGCTCATACTCTTTGTCAAGCGCGCTCATGACACCGCTGAGCCTTTTGACGGTTGTCCCGAGCACCTGTTCTTCGTTGTATACCGGAACAACAACTGAATATACGGGTTTCATATTTTATCACTCCCGATAGTAGGCCTGAAAATTCCAGGCTGATTTCTCCGCCGAAAACACATGCTTCAAGTCATCAAAACCGGGGTTTTGCGGTAACGACTCGGGATCGAGTCCGAAGGTGATCATTTCAAGCGGAGCGCCGTCACTGAAGTCAGGCTGCATATTGCCGTTGAGATCGTGAAAGGCCAGGAACACATAGTCGCCGAACGGCAGATCATCAATGGCAACCGTCACTCTCTCTGCAGTCGCCTCGGCTTCACCCGCTTTCAAAAAATTTTCTTTCGATATCGGATCGCTTTCGTAGAGAGCATAGAGTATTTTCCCGCCCAAGCCGGTTTTAAGACCGTTCACTTTGATCGTAAGTTTTCCTGAGCCGCCGTTTTCGTCCGCTGCAGCGGCCGTTTTTGTTTCATCGTAAGCGGCTTCGATCACCGAAATCTTGTACCATCCCGGCTCCTTGCTGTATTGTTTCGGCGAGCCGTTCATACGGCGGTGCGCTCCCGCGATAATTTTTCCCGAGGGCAGCGAATAGAACTCTCCCATGCGGTTGGTCAGCCAGAGGGTGACCGGTTTATCGGAAAACTGCCGGTAATCGGATCCCCACTCGGCCCTGGTTGAAAAAACCTGATAGTTTGAAAATGGTACAAAGTTCTCGGGGATATACAGATAGTGCCTGTTGTCAGGAAAATAATAAGCGAAGGTGCCGAGATTATGCTCGCTGCCGTGAATAAAAATATCCCCCTTTTTCACCTTCGTGCGAAGATCCTGATAGACCTCGTTCATAGGTCCGTTCATCGGTGTTGCATAAATTTTTATAATGATCATCGATCCCGTAAGGATGTAGGCCGCAAGGGCAAAGGCCAGTATGCGTTTACTTTTTATACCCGCCAGAAAACAGCTGAGACCGAGGATGAGAGCGCCGAGACACGAGATCATGTAGCGGTCAACGAGGATGGGTCGGATGAGCTTCGAGAGCACCAGTGCGGCACCGAGTGTAAGTGTGAAGACCGCGAAGGATGAGACTGCCAGAAACGCGAGCTTATCTTTTCTTCTGATAAGAATAACAATTCCCGCCACCGCCGCCGAAAAGATCACCGCAAAAGTTATAGATGATGCTACGGTGAGACCCCAGGAGAACTTCTGCTGAAAGAAGTGAGTAAGCACATGAAGTACCGAATAAAATGTCACCGGCGGTATCCAGAAATTCTTCGCTACCCGCGAAGCCTGTCCGTAAAGAAATACGAACCAGGGAAGATACAGCAGAATTAGTGCGCCTCCGGTGAGCAGCCCCGTACGCAGCCGGCCTCTCCCCTTCTCGATAAATAACGCAGCGAGAAAGACCGCCCAATAGACAACGGCCGCGATGAGTCCGAAGTAATGCGTGTATGCCGATGCGAGTGAAAAAACTGCAGTCATGATCCAGTCAATTCGTCTGTTTTCAACGAATGCAAGGTATCCCTCGATTATCATGGCCGTGACCAAAAACGCACTGAGCGAATACATCCGCGCGTCCTGGGCGGCAACGATGGATATGGGAGTGAACAGCACAAACAGTGAAAATGCGATCGCGCCCAGCTCGCCCAGCACCGGGCGAAGTCTAAAAAAACCGAGTGCGGCGAGCATGATCACAGAGATTGCCGAAAGAAAGCGCAGAGAAACTACTGAGCGTCCCCCAAGGGTAGTTAGTAGTTTCAGGAGCATGAAATACATGGGGGGATGACTGTCCTTGCCGATCATCGAAACCATCTGCCCGACAGGATGCTCGACTGCCGCCGCCGAGTAGCTCTCATCGTACCAGAGAGCGCCTGCGCCGATACGAAAAAACACCATAAAGAGACCAAGGATCAGAATTGCCGCCCATATCGGGGTGAAAACCTTCATGTTCCCAACATTTTTCATTATAACCTCACTGACAATACACATTATTTTACCAATATCAATAATATATAACAAAGCTCGATACATGTCAACTGATTTATATGAGTTATAACAGAGTATAATATGGTTTTAGTCGTTTTCTCTTTCTTGTTCCTTTTCTTTGGCGTTTATTTCTTTTTTAGCCTCCTATCCCAGCAAATCGTCCATAATTCGTAAAACTCTTCCCCATTATATCCAACATTATAAAAGGCTTTCGAATAGTTAGTAGTAAACTCCCTATCACTGACCATTGAATCCAAACCATTCGTAACCAAATCCTCCAGAAAAAGATCTATCATCACCGCATAGATCAAACTAACAGAGACCTTAAAAACAAGACGCTCGGAGACACCGAACTCGTAACACAACGGCTCGAGCGAAACGTGCCAGATATCATACTTATCAATCGGCGAGTCCTTCTGGTACTCAACCGCCTTCCAGATGACAGCGCGGTTCTGGTCAAAATAGACCCTGGACTTGCGCATCAATGCCGCCAACACATCAGTGACAGTCGCATTCAACGATTCCGCCGCGTCGAGGATGCGCTGCTTTCTTTCGGGCGTTATCGTAATGCTTGTTTCAATATATTTCTTCATCATCCCCCTCCTATCGCTACAGTTAATACGGTCGAGGGGAGAAAACTGCTGAATTTTTTTTGGAAATGGGAAAACCGCTCCGGATATTCAGATATCCATCCCTGTTCTGTTGACACCGGCTTTGCTCTTGTAAATTGGCAAAAACTTGCTTGCAAAAAGCGCACTTTGAAAAAAGAGTTTAATTGCTCCAGCCGGCTGCAGATACTATAAAGCGGATTACACCGCAAAATCTTAATTCAAGGAAGCGATTGAATGAGCAAAATACCTCAACAACGAGAACCACTGGTATCTCATATGTACACCGCAGACCCGTCTGCCCATATTTATGAGGGAAAGATTTACATCTACCCCTCTCACGATTCCGATACTATTTACCCGTCAAACGATAACGGCGACCAGTACATGATGGAAGATTATCATATACTCTCGATGAATGATCTGAACTCGCCCGTTACCGATCACGGAGTGGCCCTGCATATTGACGATATCCCCTGGGCCTCGAAGCAGCTCTGGGCACCAGACGCGGCATACAAAAACGGCACCTACTATCTTTACTTCCCTGCGCGCGATAAGCAGGGCATCTTCCGCATCGGCGTGGCAACAGCCAAAACACCCTCAGGCCCCTTCAAGGCCCAGCCGGATTACATGAAAGGCAGTTTCAGCATAGACCCCGCCGTTCTTATGGACGACGACGGAAAGGCCTACATTTATTTCGGCGGCCTCTGGGGCGGGCAGCTCGAAAAGTGGATGACCGGATCGTTTGTTGCTGAACCGAAAGTCCCCTCCGGATCTCAGGCTGCATTGGGACCGCGCGTCGCCGAACTCAGCGACGACATGCTCGAATTCAGAGAAACGCCGCAGCAGATATCAATCGTCGACGAAAACGGCGCCCCTCTCCAGGCAGGCGACGAGGATCGCCGTTATTTCGAGGGCCCGTGGATGCACAAATACAAGGGTCTCTACTACCTCTCGTACTCAACAGGATCAACTCATTACATCGTGTATGCGGTCAGCAAAAGTCCGAAGGGCCCCTTCACCTATAAGGGCAGAATCCTCAATCCCGTCAAAGGGTGGACGACGCATCATTCAATCGTTCAGTACGGCGAGAAGTGGTATCTCTTCTACCACGACGCATCGCTCTCAAAGGGTGTCGATAATCAGCGCTGTGTAATGTACACCGAGCTGAAATACAACAGCGACGGCACGATTGTAACGATTGACCCCTACAAATAATACCGATCACATTTGAATCCCGATTAAAAACACCGCTCCTACAGCGGTGTTTTTTTGTCAAAATTCTGTAAACCTACTTCGCGTATTTCAGACCGTACCCGAATGGAAAGAGGCTCTTCTGTTTAGTCGTCTCGTTAATCGGGATATCTTTCATCGATGCCGGCCACGTGAACGCGAGCGTTCCGGTAAAATCATATTTCCCGAAGAGAACCTCAGCTATTCCGTCGCCCTCCGTTCCCGGCAGCCACGCCGCAACAAAAGCCTTCGACTGCTGAAGCTCTTTGCTGATGATCATCGTTCGCCCGCTGACTAGAATGGTCACCAGGGGTTTGCCGGCGGCGTTTTCGATAAGGGATCTGTCAATCTGGCTCAAACCGAGATCCTCGCTGTCGCCCTCATATTCGGCGTAGGGATCCTCTCCGACAACGGCAATCACCGCTTCAGCGCCGTCAAGATTTCCCGCGTCGGGCGAATAGACGACCTCAACACCGGCCGGGGCATTCTTCTGTATACCGTCGAAAATTGTCGTCCCTTTGGTGATGTCGCCGCGGCCTCCCTGCCATGTGATGCTCCACCCGCCGCAGAGCACGCCGATATCCTTCGCCTTCGCGCCCACAACTACGATTTTCGACTTTGCCTTCAGCGGAAGGATCCCGTCGTTTTTCAGAAGCACCAGAGATTCGCGCACCGCCTGACGGGCCAGATCGCGATGCTCCTGAGAACCCACCTTTGCGACGAGTGATTTATCAGTGTAGGGATTTTCAAAAAGGCCCTTGCGGAATTTCAGGCGAAGGATACGCCGTACCGCATCGTCGATCCTTTCCTTGGATACCTTGTTATCATTCACAAGCGCAACCAGATTGCCGATAAAATCGCGGTAGTTATCCGGAACCATAACCATATCAACACCGGCATTAATCACCGTCTTTATCTGCTCTTTCGGGTCACCCGGCAGAAGCGTCTGCGCCGCCCAGTCAGATACCACCACACCCTCAAATTTGAGTTCTTTCTTCAGCACATCGGTTATCAGAACTTTATTTGCATGCATAGGGGTGCCGTTAACCGATGAGAAGCTCACCATCACCGTCTCGACCCCCGCATTGACCGCCTCGACATAGGGCCGCAAAAAGAGACTGCGCAGAATCTCGTCATTCATCACCGAATCGCCGCGGTCTTTGCCCCCCGTGGTACCGCCGTCGGCAAGATAATGCTTCGCGCAGGCAGCCACAGAAAGCGGCTCACCGATGCCCTTACCCTGATACCCGCGTACGGCGGCCGCTCCCAGTTTTGCCGCAACAGCACTATCCTCCGAGAAACTCTCATAGGTGCGCCCCCAGCGCTCATCCTGCACAACCGCCACACAGGGGGCGAAAGTCCAGTCCACGCCGGTTGCAGCCATCTCGAGTGCGGTTACTGCGGCGATCTTCTCGACGAGGGCCTCGTTTCGCGTCGCACCCAGACCGATATTATGAGGGAATATCACCGCTCCTTTGACATTATTGTGTCCGTGAACCGCATCAATCCCGTAGATCATGGGTATACGCAGGCGGTTTTTGAGCGCGTATCCCTGAAGCTCGTCATACATTTCTGCCCATTTTTCAGCCGAATTTGTGGAGGGCCCCATCCCCCCGCCGCTCAGAAGCGAACCGATGGAGAGTTCTGCGATATCATCTTTGTTATTTATGTAATGTATTCCGGCCTGGGTCATCTGCCCGACCTTCTCTTCAAGTGTCATCTTCGAAAGAAGATCCTCGACCCGCTCGTCAACACTGAGCGAGGCATCAAGATATTTGCCCGACGGGGCAGGATTAACTTTCCCCCCCTCTTTTTTTTCTGCGCACCCCGCGAACTGCACGAGAAAAAGCACAAGCGCGCCCAGCACAATCTTTTTTATCATCGTAGCTCCCCTGTTATTTATTTGTATCCTGTTTCTCTGAAACCCGGCTGCCGAAAGAAAGACATTATGATAGAACGAAGCGGTCAACCTGGTTTTCTGAGATTACACTCTATCACACCCCGCCACGACTGTCGTCCGAACCAATAAGGACGGACGATTTTTTCCGCTACGTTTTCTATTATCGATTATCGAAAAATGGGGGGGGATGACTGATGCGGGCATCACACTGCAGAAACCTTTTGCCGGAAAAAACCGGGTGCGCTCCGAACAGCGCACCCGCCCTTTACTTTCGTCAGACTATTTCTTCGGCTTTACCGGATAGCGGATAATTGTGTAGTACTTCTCAGGCGAAACAAGCGGATTTCCCGGCCCTATAACATAGAGCTCTTCATGAAGACCGTTGATCTCGTATCCGCTTTCATCAATGAAATCGAGAAGCCGCTTAACCGTCGGTGCCTCTTTTTCGTAAGGGCCGACATGGAGTATTTCGGCAGTTTCGCCGTACTTCCAGGTAGTCAATTCAACCTGTAATCCCCCCGTATCTTTGGGAATATTCAGCTGTGTGACCGCATCGGTGACCTGCATGGCGCTCATTCCCTTCCAGATGACCGTGTTGACAGCTTTCTGCCGCTCATCGGCCATCATGTCAAAATCAATCGTATTGATATAGCGGGTGGCCGGCGGCTGCATTGCTTTGCCCTTCGGGGTTCCCTTTGTTGAAAAGTAGGTCTTGAACAGGACGCCGAATACCCTGCCGAGGCCGCTGCCAGGAACCTCGAACGAGACCTGAATCACACGCATGTCAGGAATCGTCCGTATTGCCGGATTACGCAATTTTTCATAAGGGCGCACATCGACTTTCGTGAAAACCGACACCAGAAACAGCAGCAGCCCCGCGACGGCCGCGATCAGGGCAATAATGATTAGAATTTTATGCATCTTTTCTCCATCCTTTTGCGGAGGATGTCAGGCATCCCCCGTCATCTTGCACTAACTATACAACAGTGCTTTGACAGCCCCATGTCAGGTTTGAGAAAAAACAGAGGTTTCATGGTAAAATTATTCGTCGGGATTTCCACAAGTAACCGGGCCTACCCGCGGCTGCCGATGTAGGTATTCAGCAGCTCGGCGAATTCGGCGCGCATGAAGGGTTTTCGTATGCTGGCGGTAAATCCGTATTCTGCGGGAGTGGCCATTACCGGGTCATCACCGTAGCCGCTCGAGACAAAAACAGGGACGTCTGCGGAAAGTTTTCTTATCTGGACGATCGCCTCCCTTCCCCCCATGCCGCCTTTGACCGTCAGATCGAAAATCATTCCCGCAATTTTCGATCTCGTGACAGACTCTGCGGAAAATCTCGAGACAGCCTCCTCGCCGTTTTTGGCGAATATAACCGTATAGCCGAAAGAGTGCAGCATATAGCCCATCGTCTCGCGCATTATCTCTTCGTCATCCATTACGAGAAAAAGACCCGATCCGCGATGCTGCCCCGGCTGATTTGAGGAAGAACTTTTCTGAGTTTCGGTATATGCAGGAAGATAGATTTCAAACACGGTGCCCTTTCCCGGTTCAGAATCCACGTCGATGCAGCCGTCATGACGGTTCACGATCGAAAAACAGGTCGACAATCCCAGGCCGTGCCCCTTGGGTTTTGTAGTATAGAAGGGATCGAAAATTCTGGCAAGGTACTCGCGGGGAATTCCGATTCCCTGATCCGCAATTTTGATTCCCACATATTTTCCGGCTTCAAGGGGGGGATGCTCTCCATTTCTGAACTCGAAGTTCTTTATCGCAACATCGAGTGTTCCGCCGTTGGGCATCGCCTGCAGCGCATTGATGACTATGTTGTCAATTACCTGGCCGACCTGATTTTTATCGAACTCGCCCGGCCACAGATCCTGTTCGATATCGAAGCGGCTGGAAATTGACGTGCCGCTGAGCGCGAACTGGACGGTATCCTGCACAAAAGGAAGGAAGCTCTCCACCCGCTTTACCGGAGCACCTCCTTTTGCGAAGGTCAAAAGCTGGTGAGTCAGTGCGCGTGTGCGGTCGATCGCAGAGACCGCCTTGACCAGACAGTTTTCACGTTCTTCGGGTGAATTTTCCAGGCGGGCCAGATCTATGTAACCGAATATTCCGCCGAGGAGGTTATTGAAGTCATGCGCGATTCCGCCGGCAAGTACGCCGAGTGACTCGAGTTTCTGTACCTGATTCAGCCTTTCGAGAAGCTTTTCATTGTGCTCCTCCGCACGGCGCCTGTCGGTTATATCGAGACCAACCCCCATCAGCATCGGACCCTCATCCGTATCAAAACGCGAGGCCGTCAGCAGAAAGTGTATCATCGAATTATCTTTCGAGTACAGATCCGCCTCGGTTTCAACATAGGCATTGTTCTGCACCACCTCGCTTATCCCTTTTCTTGCGAGCTCTATGATATCTTCTGAGCGAAGAAATGTTTCGACTGAAACGCCGTTCAGTTCATCATCCGAATAGCCGAGCAGATCCACACACTTCTTATTCCACCTTCGCAGCTTCAGATCGCCGTCATAAAGATAGAAAATTACCGGCAGACTGTTAAGGAGCTTTTCCACAAAGAGCTTCTCTTTTTCGAGTGAAGCTTCGGCTTTTTTCTGCTCGGTGATATCGATGGTGTACCCGGCAAGAAGTGTTCTTTTTTCCTGTACAATCGGAAATTTGATCGTCGTATAATAACGTCCGTTAAACTCTTCAAATATGCTTAATACTTTGTTCTCTTTGACAACGGCAAGATCATCGGCGATCATTTTTGCGGCAAACTCGGGGGGAAAAAGATCCTTCATAAGTCTGCCCCGAATATCGGATCCCGAACGGCCGATCAAATCCAGAAAATTGTCGCTTGCCTGAAGGACCCTGCTTTCATCCTCAAGAATCTCTTTGATATAGGCAAGAATGGGTGTGTGCTGCATAAACAGACTGAAGATCTCCTCGTTATCCCGAAGGGCCTCCTCTGCGCACTTTCTCTGGGTGATGTCATGAGCGATAAGGCCGAGCCCGTCCCGAACCCTAAATGCGGTTAAAAGATAATACGATGTTCCCAGCCTTTCGTGCCGTATCGTGTATTCAGCAACGTAAGAATTTCCCGTCCGCAGAACTTCGAGAAATTGTTCTGTTGTTCCTGGTCCGACTACACCCGAAAGCATCCCGGCAGTTTCTTTACCTATCGCCTCATCGCGGGTAATCCCGAAAATCTCCTGCCCGCGTCTATTGATTGCCACGAATTTCAAATTCGAATCAAAAATACAGAACCCGTCAGAGGCTGAATTAAGAAATGCCGAAAGGACCTCTTCGCTCTGCCGCAGCGCCTCATCAGAGCGAAGGCGCAGAAGAGTGCCGCCGATCTGATAGGCTACTGTTTCAAGAATTGTTCGGCTCGACAGGGGGATAGCGTCATGCGTATGCGAGCCGAGGTTCAGCACTGCGATCAGCCTCTCTTTATCCATCACCGGTATCATCGCAAAGGCACGCAGCCCTTCCCTTTGCTTTACCGGATCAATGCTTGAAGTAATCTCAGAGTAGACTCCGTATATATTTCTGCCCTTGCGCGCAAGAAGAGCATTCGGATCATCAGCCGGAAAATGAGAGGCATGCAGAACAAATTCGTCCGAGAGACCGCTTGAAGCCGCGATATTCAAAGAGCCGTCGAGCAGATCGGCAATATACACGCCGCCGCAGTCAAGGGGCTCAAGCTGCAGAACCGACCCGAGAACCCTGCTGAGCCCCTCGTAAAGATTGGAGCACGAGTTAAGATCGAGAATCAGATCATGCAGAATTCTCTGTATTCGCTCAGTCTGCCTGCGGGCACTGATGTCGATCAGTGAAAATTGGATCAGCTCCCTGTCGCCGACGGTAAAGCAGAAAAGATGAACCTCGGCATCCCATATTTCCCCGTCCGGACGCTGATGCCGCCACTCAAAGACAACCGTTCCTTTTTGTTTTCCTTCGTTGATATAATGTATCGCTTTTTCCCGTGAAGGTGAATTGTCATACTGAAACGGGGCCGAGACATCAAAGGGAGTTTTTCCAATGGCGGTTTCTTTTGAGGGGAAGCCGTATATTGCGATCGCCGCGGGGTTGCAATCAATGTAGGCATATGTCCCGGCATCCATAACCACTATCGGCATGGGTGAACTGTCAAACATCCTGTTCTTCAATTCATTATCTTCGAAATACGGCATTTCTGTAATCCCTTTGAGTATTACTGTAATCAATCAAAACGGCGGCACAAAATAAAACACGAACTTCCGGCAGCCGAAATCTACCAACATTTGCCAAATATGCCCATGAAGCCTCTTCAATCCCTACTATACATCGAAAAGATCAGCAGTTCAAATAAATTTGCTGATAATTATCCGGAGCAGCGGAGTATGCCTGATAACGGGTTTCGCGTTTTTTTGTTGTACTTCTAAATGGAGGGCTTACATTGCGGCAAATGCATCATACTATGAAAAAGCTTACCGTCTATTATTACTCCGGAACCGGCAGGTGTGCCGCCTTCGTACGCCTGCTGTCACAGCAGCTTCAAAAAAATTTTTCGATCGAGATTAAGAATATCGAGACGCGGTCTCAAGGGGGGGGGGAAGATTGTGTTATCGCCTATCCTCTTTACGCAGGCAATCTGCCGACACCGGTAGAGAGTTTTTTGCTTTCCGGAATTCCCGCCATGCACAAGAGCATCACTCTTCTGGCGGGATGCTCTTTCAGTTCTTTTGGAAGGTTCCATATTGTAAGGATAAAAAAGATTGCCGCAAAAGAAGCACTCAATATTTCCGGCTTCGGAATTTTCCATATCGAATCCGATTTCAAACTTTTCAGATTTCTCCAAAAATGGACGATTACCGATCTGCCCGAAATGCAGGCATCGGATCTTGCGGAAAAAATCAAAACCGGCAATTTCAAGATACCCGGATTATCAATAAAAGATTTTGCTTCGTCTTTATTCGGGGCTGCCGGTGCCGTTGTTCTCGGGATCATGATGCGGCGCCTCAGAGTAACGGGCAAATGCGCGCGCTGCGGAAGATGTATCCGCAACTGCCCGTCCGGCAATATCGAAATGTTCAGAGGAATACAATTCGCAAAGAAATGCGTTCACTGTTTCAGATGTGTGACCTTTTGTCCGGCAAAGGCTATCTCGTTTCCCGGATTGAAAAGATTTTTTGTTCAGCGATGACCGGAATTTGCGGATGTCAGGCGAACGACCGTATCCGAAAGCTTTTCAGGGTTTTCTGTCATCCAGATAAAGGCGTGTGTGTCGAGAAGATATCTCATTGTGCCTGAAACCAGAAGTTATCCGGCAGCACTTCGTCAAAATCATCGCTGACCCCGACCTTACCACGATGCAGCCCCAGTAAACGTTTTTCATTTTCTTTATTATCAGTACTATCATAGACAAAAAATATGGCGACATTACCAAGAGGTACCGACTCTGGAATATCAAGTTCGATTTTACGGTTTTCAGTCACCACGATCTCACGTTTGAGAACTTCCATCTTAACTACCCCGCAAAGCCATCAGTTTTTTTCCGGCTTTATTGCTTGATGCTTCAAGAATGATTCGAACTCTTTCAAACGTCAATTATAAAATGCGAGAGAAGAATTGCGGATGATGAAGCCTCATGCGCTTACGCGCATGAGGCTAGATAAATTCTGTTTACTGAACAGGACCTCTGACGGGTTGTTGAATAAGGAACCCGCTTCGCCCCGCTAACCTGCCCCCATATTGCAATGAAACTTTGCGGAGAATCAACAAAAAAAATCACTGTCACTTCAGAAATTTACCTCAACGTATACGTCAAACTAACCCCGTCTTTTCATTACGTCAAACATGATATTAGACAGTTCTCATGTTGATATTTATGGTATATTTGTAATATTTACCGCATATTTAGTCCAGTTAATCGCTGTTTGATATGTACTTACGGAATCAATTGGTACGTACACTTTGTACGGCACGTCAATATTATAAAACACAGAACAATTTCCAGTTCTTCGATTGTAACCCAATGTAGGTGGTGTCGCTGCATAACAGACAATACTTGCTAATTCAGTACAACTATTAAATGCTGAATCCCCAATTTCAGTAACACTGCTCGGGATTATCACACTAGTCAAACCAGTGCATCCGTAAAATACAGATTCCCCGATTGTAGTGACACTATCCGGGATTGTCACACTAGCCAAGCCAGTGCATCCGTAAAATGCTGAGCCCCTGATTGTAGTGACACTATCCGGGATTGTCACACTAGTCAAACCAGTACAACCATAAAAGGAATTTTGTTCAATTGTTATAACACTATCTGGAATATCAACGCTTGTTAGCCCGATGCATTTATTAAACGTTGAAAAACTAATTGTTTCGATGCTATTCGGAAGATTCACACTAGTCAGGCTTGTGCACTCAGAAAAAGCATTTTGCCCAATTACAGTGACACTATCAGGAAAGTCTATACTTGTTAACGCAGAGCAACGGTAAAACACCTGATTACCAAAGTTTTCAACACCACTAAGAATTGACACACTCGTTAAGTGAGTACAATCCATAAAAGCAGAATTACCAACAGAAGTGACGCTTGAAGGTATTGTCACGCTGGTTAGGCCGGTGCACCTATAGAATGCAGATTCACCAATCGATTTTACACCATCTTGAATTGTCAAGTTAACTAATCCAGTGCAGCCAGCAAATACATTCAATCCCATTATTGCTATACTGCTTGGAATACTTATGCTTGTAAGGCCGGCACAGTTCCTAAATGCAGCATTAGAAATGGATGTGATGTTATTCGGGATAGTGACATTAGTCAGACTGATACATCCTTCAAAAGCTGAACCATCGATTGTTGTGACACTATCGGGGATACTGATACTAGTCAGGTCAGTACATCCTAAAAATGCTCGCAAACCAATTGTTGTGACCCCATGTTGGATAGTCACATTGACCAAGTCAGTGCATCCTTCAAAAGTTTGGTTTTCGATTTTTGTTACCCTCCCCGGGATAGTCACACTATTCAGGCTAGTACACCCATAAAACGCTTTTGTATCAATTTTTGTAACGCTTTCCGGAATGCTGATATTAGTCAAGCCAGTACATCCATCGAATGTTTCACCTCCTATTGTTGTGACACCATCAGGAATAGTTATATTAGTCAGGCTAGTACATCCAATAAAAGCCCTTCGTCCGATCGTTGTTACACTATTAGGGATGCTTACGCTAGTCAGACTAGTACATCCGTAAAACGCACTATCCCAAATCGTTGTCACACTATCTGGGATATTAATACTGGTCAGCCCAGAGCAACCGGAAAAAACGTAACTGTTTAATATGACAATTCCAGATGGGATTGACACACTAGTCAATTTTTTACAAGTTGAAAATGCCCCTGACTCAATACTGTTTACATTATCAGGTAAGTTGACGTTAACTAAGTTAACACATACGGAAAAGGCATGACTGCCTATTGTTACTACACTTTCCGGGATAATTACACTTTGTAATTTATCACATTGAGAGAATAAGTTATTATTAATTATAGTTATGCCATCTGGAATGATTACACTAATAAGCTCTTTGCAATTGTAAAAAGCGGCGACTCCAATTGTTGAGACACTATTTGGTAAGTTGATGCTAGTCAATGCCCTACAGTTATTAAATGCATATTCTCCAATTGTTGTGACACCATTTGATATACTGATATTTGTTAATGCACTGCAGTCAGAAAACGCATAATTATCAATTGCTGTCACATTATTGGGAATAATTACGCTTTTTAATCCATCGCAGCCCGAAAAAGAATACTCCCAAATTGTTGAAACGTTTTTCGAGATAGTAACACTCTTTAATCCCTTGCAACCACGAAAAGCATATTTCCCTATCATGGTGACATTTTCCGGGATTGTTACATCATTGGATCCGGAACAAAAACCAAATGCTTCTTCTCCTATTACTGAAACACTATCTGGTATAGCAGCGCAAATTAATCCAAAACATGAATAGAAGGCTTTATCACTTATTCGTATTACACTATCTCCGATATACACATTCGTTAATCCGAAACAGCTGCTAAATGCTTCATCACCAATAGTCTGGACGCTATCACCAATATATACTTTTTTAATTGTTGAGCTTTGAAAAGCATTGTTCGCTATGGCAATAACAGGATAACCATTTATTGCATCAGGTATTATCAATTCAGTCTCGCTACCGCTATAGTGAGAAATAGTAATTTTACCATCAAGTAGATCATAATCTCCAGAAGCAGGTACACGTGGATCATTCACGGGCACCCATCGGGCGTACAAAATCGTATCAGATTCTATTGCTTTTCTATAATCAAATAAAGTTACACCAGCTAAATCAGTATTCCAACCGCAAAAATGATATCCAGCTCGAACGGGATTAGTGGGTTTAAATAATTTGCTGCCACTATTGACTGTCTGTAAAATGGGTGGTCTTCCATCTTGTAATTCTAATGTAACTGTATGAGTTACGGTTACGATTGGGGTTGAGATTACAACAAGCTCAAACTCTTTCGTTTCACTCACACCACCCTTCATAATCGTCGCAGTCAAGGTAACCGTCGTATCGCTCGTTGTCGGGCGCGTCACTGTGCCTGTGGTGCCGCTGATTGAGATTGCAGAATTATCGGACATCCAAGTGATGTTGCTGCCGTTTGAACCTGTTGTCGGCAGCGTGATATTTGCCGTCACACTGCCGGCTGAATCAGAGCCACTATACCCGATCGTAAGAGCCTCCTTATCTGCGGCAACGGCATCTGCATTTGTCTGCGGGGCTGCGGTAACGGTTACCTGAAAGCTCTTCGTCTCACTTTCGTCGCCCTTTGTAATTGTCGCGGTAAGCGTCACCGTTGCGTTGACTGTACCGTATGCGGGTCGCGTCACAGAACCGTTTAGTGCAATCACCGAAGTGTTTGATGAACTCCAGACGATTGTTGAACCGTTTGAACCGACTGTAGGCAGTGTCAATTTCTGGGTTATACTTCCGGCAGAATCAGAGCCGCCATACCCGATCGCAAGATTCTCGGCATCCTCGTAGGCAGCAGCAGCATCGGTTTGCGGAGCTTTTATTACGGTTACCGCAAAAGTTCGTGTCTCGCTTACGCCGTTTTTTGTAATCGCCGCGGTAAGCGTCACCGTCTTGTCGCCGCTCGAAAAAGCGGGGCGGTGTACCGTACCGTCGAGAGCAATAAGCGAAGCATCAGACGATGTCCAGACTATCGTCGTTCCGTTTGCCCCTGCTGTCGGAAGCATGATATTTTGCGTAATAGAAATAAGCGAATCGGTACCCGACAAGCTTATTGCGAGAGTCTCCTTATCTTCGGCTACAGATGCGGTATCGTCCTGCGGCATTTTGATAACGGTCAGGGTGAAGCTGACACTCTTAGAGGCTTCCCCCTTTGTCACGTTCGCAGTCAGCGTCACCGTCGCGTTGCCGCTCCCGTATGCGGGGCGCATGACGGTACCGTCAATTGCGACGATCGAGGTGTTCGACGAGCTCCACACGATGGTGGTGCCGTTCGAACCAGAATTAATTAGGGTCAGCTTCTGCGTCACGCTTCCCGCCGAGTCAGAGCCGCCGTAGGTGATGGAAAGCTTCGAAGCATCCTCACTGACAGCCGCGCTGTTGTTTTCGGCAGCTTTAATAACGGTAAGTACAAAACTTTTCGTCTCAACGGAATCGCCCCTGCTGATACCCGCCGTAAGGGTTACCGAGGTGTCGCCGCCGGCGGGGCGCACGACGGTACCGTCTTTTGCGATTACTGCGCTATCGCTTGATGTCCAGGTAATGGCTGTACCGCACGGGCCGCTTGTCGAAAGAGTCAGATTCTGGGTGACGCTTTCGGCAGAATCGCCCTCTGCGTAGCCGATTGCGACTGAAGCGGCATCTTCACTTACCGCCTCGGTGTCGCTTTGCGGAGCGCGGATAACTGTAAGGGTGAACTCTTTGGTAAGATTGACACCGTTTTTGCTGATATATGCAGTAAGAACCACAACCGCATCACCGGCAGTAAAAGGGGGGCGGCTTACTTTTCCGTTTATCGCTATAATCGTGCTGTCAGATGAGGCCCAGGTGATGACAGACCCGCGTTTGCCCGAGGTGGGAAGTTTTATATCCGCGGTGACCGACGATTCGCTGTCCGAACCCGAAAAGCCGATTGCCAGCTCACGGGCATCGTCATTTACGCCGTTAAGCCCTCCAAGAAGCATACTCAGCGGGTTCTTTGATGAACCGCCGCCGCATGAGGTGAGCGAGAATATCATGCAAAAGGCAATAACTTGAATAAGTGCAATCGTACGGTTCATTTTACGCATAGATCCTCCGTGGTATCCATCGGCGACTTAAAAACCGTCCAAATAGACGGTTTTTAATATAGTTGTGTTGCATAAAACAAATGCAGGCAATCAATTGTAGGAGATTCAATTCTGCATAAAGCCCGCCGGGATTGTAAAGTAAAAAACCAAACCAGCCTTTTTAATTGAAGCTGATGTGAATTGAATTCCGGTGAGTGTGGTGCAGATAATAGACACACCTCATCCTGCGACTCTGGCGGTGAAATTGAGGGCGGGGGGATGTCGACGGATGCGAGGGGGTTCTGGTTATTCCCTCAAGGGGCTTTCTTGGGGACGACCCCAAATTAATGTAAACAATAATGCTTTATTGATAATTTCTCTTTCAAAATGGTAGTTTCTTAACATATAACTATGTCTCAAGATCCTCCAACTTACAGCGGCATCCCCTGTTTTCGAACAATATTGGTAGTGCAAGAACGCCATAGTAACAAAAAACGACACGCTAATCTTCCAGACCTTCCTGATATCCAATACCTGTTCATACTCCTCATCAGTATAGGTGATGATAACAAGATGCCACTCAGCTGCCTGCGGCTGGTAGTTTACCGAGCACTCTCTGTATTCCAATCTTGCGGTATAGCGCTTTGAAAAGCGCGCGATCAATCGCTTTATCAGCACGGTTATTGGAATGTTCATCCTGAAAGCGGTGTATTCCAGTAGATCAAAGATCTCCTCTTTGATATTGAGTGAAGTTGTATGCATAGCTCCTCCCGGGCGAGAAGTGTCCCCTTATACTAGTACGTTTGGGTACCTCGAAACTGCTGAACTTTTTTTAAAATCCCGGATTTCCCTGCGCCCGATCTGAACCAATTCGCGTCACCACGGGTCTCACCCCGCGACAATCAAGAACATCGAGGTAATCCCGTTGCGAACACATAGAGTTGTTGCTGCCATCATCGCGCTGCTGTTTACGCCGTTTCTCCGGGCCGAAGAACAGAATTTCACCTGGAACGAGTGTCTCATCTACTCGAGGTCGCACAACGCACAGATTGCGGCGGCCAAGCAAAAAGTAGAAAGCATACAGGCTGAATACTCAGGAGCAAAGGGCGTTACCCTGCCCTCTGTCAGCGCCGACGCGGGGCTGAATCACTCTGACAATTTCGAGGATGAGCAGTCGGGCAAGAATTCATATTCGGCGGGAGTCAGCGCAAAACAGCAGATATACTCTTCGACTTTTTCTCAGATCGAATACTACGGACTTGAGGTCGAAAAAGCCAGGGTTAGCTATAAGAGTACTTCGGCCGAAGTCCGCTGTTCACTGCGCTCGTCGTTTGTCAATCTCATGTACGCACAGAATCTCCTCACTGTCACGGGTGAAATCGCCGAACGTCGTCGTCAGAATGCACGTCTCGTTCAGCTGCAATACGAGGGCGGGCGCGAAAACAGGGGGAACTACCTCAACGCGAAGGCATCGCTCTCTCAGGCCGAGTACAATCTTTCATCCGCCAAACGCTCGCTGTCACTTTGCAAACGCGAGATGGCACAGCTCATGGGTCTTACGTCAGATATCAGCGTCTCCATACAGGGACAATTCGCCGTCCCCGCTGCGGAGACAGAACCGGACTTTGCAGAGCTTACCGCACTTCACTTCGATTTGAGCAAAATTGAATATGACAACGCGCTATTAAAGCAGCAGCTTACAATAGCCTATCTGGGCTACGCGCCTGACATCTACGCCACCGGTGCACTCACCACGGGTTCTGAAATCGGGGGGGATGCGACCAGCGGATGGTCTGCGGGCGTTCAGGCATCGGTGCCGATTTTCGACGGCTTTCAGCGCGAATCGAAGATCAAAGCGGCAGAGAGCAATCTCAGAGAAGCCGCGGAAAATCTGCGCAATCAGAAAGGGGCAAGCGCCCTCGCCATTGAAAGCGCGTGGAACGACTATGTGCAGGCACTTGAAAGTGTTTCAGTAAAAAAAGAGTATCTTGCCGCATCTCAGGAGCGGGCGAAGATCAATAAATCACAATATGCTCTGGGTCTGGTTACCTACACAAACTGGGCAAGCGTCGAGGACGAGCTTGCAAGCGCCACCACCCAGTACGCCTCCGCAGTAAGCGAGGCCCTCATTACACAGGCGCAATGGCAGAAACAGAAAGGAGTCACCATCGAAGATGAAGAATAGAACCGGAATTATTTTATTCATTCAGTTAAATCTGATTACCGTAATGATCCTGCTCCTGTCATCATGCGGCGGTAAAAAAAACGAAGTGATCATGAGAGAGATCGCCGTAGAGACCGGCACGATAACAAGCAGTGTCTCAGCGACGGGGTCTGTGACGCCGCGAAACCGTCTTGTACTGATGCCGACAGTCGCGGGCCGTATCGACGAAATGCTTTTTAACGAGGGTGACGCGGTCAAGGCGGGGGATGTTCTCGCATGGATGAGTTCATCAGACCGCGCGGCGCTCATTGACGCCGCCCGTCTCAAAGGTGAGGCGGAGCTTCGCTATTGGAGCGAAACCTACCGGCGGATCCCCATCGTCGCGCCGGTCGCGGGAACCATAATCGTGCGCGGCGTCGAGCCGGGACAGAGCGTCACCACCTCATCCGAGGTCTACGTCATCTCGGACACGCTCGTCGTCGCCACATCCGTTGACGAGACTGACATCGGCCGCGTGGCGGTCGGACTGCGATCGACCTTTACCCTTGACGCGCATCCCGACCGCTCAGTCGAAGGGTCGGTCACCCACATCTCTTACGAATCGACATTGACCAACAATGTAAATATGTATACTGTACAGGTGACTCCGCTGCAGGCCGAACCGCTGCTTCGCTCGGGGATGACCGCAACGGTAAATATTATTATCGAACAGCACGATGACGCGATCATCCTTCCCTCCGAAGCGGTGCAGAATGACAACGGTAAGAACTTTGTCTTTGTAAAAATCCTCAATCAGGGATCCCCCCCTGAATTGCGCCCGGTGGAAACCGGAATCACCAACGATACACAAATTGAAATTACCCGCGGACTTAAATCCGGCGACATGGCGGTGCTGATCTCGACTGATACGCAAGGCTCTTCGTCATCATCATCCGGTAACGCGAAAAAAGAAGAGAAGAGCAAAAACCCCTTCATGCCGACACCTCCAAAAGGAATGAAGCGGGGTGCTGGCGGACCTCCTGACGGCGGGCCGAGATAATGAGCAATATGAACTTTGAAACGCCGACAGCAAAGGCAGTCGAGGCCTCACCGCAAAAAAATGCCGCGCGGGGTGAAACAGATTCTCAGAGCGGGCAGGCAATCATATCGGTGCGGGGCCTCATGCGCACCTACGCGACGGGACGCACCTCAGTGCACGCACTTAACGATGTATCGATCACCATCAACCGCGGTGAGTTCGTCGCGATCATGGGGCCGTCCGGCTCGGGCAAATCGACGCTTCTGAATGTGCTCGGTTTCCTCGACAAGCCCGACGCGGGCGAATACTTTCTCGACGGCACCGACGTCAGCAGAATGGATGACGACCATCTCTCGCTCGTGCGCAACCGTTATGCGGGATTCGTCTTTCAGCAGTTTCATCTTCTCGCGCGCATGAGCGCGTGCGAAAATGCCGAGCTTCCCCTCGTATACTCGGGGGTAAAGGATCGCAAAAATATCGCGCTGCGCCATCTCTCAGAGGTGGGACTCGCACCTCGCGCCGCCCATCAGCCGTCCGAACTCTCAGGCGGCGAGCAGCAGCGGGTCGCCATCGCGCGCGCGCTGGTCAACGCCCCCGACATCATCTTCGCCGACGAACCGACGGGCAACCTCGACACCAAAAGCGAAGAGGAGGTCATGGAGATCATTCAGCAGCTCAGCCGCAGGGGCAAGACCGTCGTCATGGTCACTCACGAACTCGAGGTCGCGCAGTACGCGAGCCGCATCATCCGCATGCGTGACGGCAAAGTGGTGAGCGATGAGTTTACTCAAAAAAAGGGTCAACGGGCGGCGGGGGGAAAGCACGGCGCGGATATTATTTCTGCGGACAGTTATCCGGAGGGCGAACCGGCGGCGCACCCGCACGCCTCGATCGCGCAGCTGAAGCTGCACAAGCTCTTCACCGGCGCGGGAACGGCCGACTATCTGCGCCAGGCATTCTCGTTCATGATCTCGCATAAAATGCGCACCCTGCTTTCAATGCTGGGTATTCTCATCGGCGTCGCCTCGGTGATCACGATGCTCGCCATCGGCGACGGCGCGAAACTTTCGATTGAATCGAGTCTGAAATCACTGGGATCAAATCTTCTTACGATACGCCCCGGCGCCGCGCAGCAGGGCGGCGCGCGTCTTGAGGCTGGCAGTGTCACGAAACTGAAACTTGAAGATTCCGCGGCCGTGTCATCACTTGCGGGGGTCGCGCGCATTTCACCCTGTGTCGTGAGCCGCGCGCAGCTCGTGTATAAAAATAAAAACTGGAACACGCGCGTCACCGGCGCGGGTGTCGACTATTTTAAAATGCACGCGATTTCCCCCGTCAGGGGTCGCGCCTTCAGTGAAAGCGAAGTCATCTCGCGGCGCATGGTCGCACTCATCGGCCCGACGGTGGCGACGAATCTTTTCGCGGACAAAGACCCTGTCGGCGAGCAGATACGCGTGAACAGAATTCTCTTTACGGTGATCGGCGTGCTTCCCTCGCGCGGCGCATCCTTCATGCAGGATCAGGATGACATCATCGTCATACCCGTCACTACCGCCATGTACCGTGTCTTCGGCAAAAGCAACATCGACAATATCGAAATTGAAGCGCAGAGTGAATCCGTCATCAGCGCACTGAGCGCCGGATCACTCGCCCTGCTCGCAAAACGCCACCATCTCGATCCCGCCGACGAACCCTTCTCTGTCATGGACATGAGCGAGATCAGAAAGACGATGTCGAGCACCACCACCACAATGAGTACTCTGCTGGGATTCGTCGCTGCGATCTCGCTTGTCGTCGGCGGCATCGGCATCATGAACATCATGCTCGTCTCTGTCAAAGAGCGCACGCGCGAGATCGGTCTTCGCAAGGCAATCGGCGCCCGCCGCCGTGACATACTGCTGCAGTTTCTCATCGAGGCGCTGCTCATGACCTTAAGCGGCGGCCTTCTCGGCCTTGCGCTGGGCATAGTCATTTCGTCGCTGATCGGCCTTGTCACCGGCTGGGCGCTTCTCATATCCCCCTTCTCGGTTGCTCTTGCCACCATTTTTTCGGGAGCGATCGGCATTGCCTTCGGCTTCTGGCCCGCGATGCTTGCCTCTAAACTTCGCCCGGTCGAGGCTCTGCATTATGAGTAATCACGCATAGTCATATCCCCCCGCAGCACCCGCGAGGTGCGCCGGATGCTCAGCTGTTGAAAAAAGATATGACCGCCTGCGCGACCGCATCTTTGTCGTAATCGAAACAGACGACGTGATTACTTCGCTCGAGCCTGAGAATCATTTTCTCTTTTGACCCGATATGTTTATCGATATAATCGAGCGACCACTGGGGAATCGTCTCATCGCCGTATGACTGAACCAGAAGAGTGCGGGCTTTCACCTCTTTAAGCGCGGCTCTTGCCCTCTTTATCGTTTTGTGCAGCTCCCACGCCTGTGCGACGGGTGTCCCCTCGTAATAGCTCACATGAACTGCGCGATCGGCGGGATTATTGATCCCCCTGTTGAGCGCACTGATCTGCTCAGGCGTGTGATAGATAATCGGGGCAAAATATTTCACCAGAGGCGCGGCGTAGACTTTCCTGTCCGGTAAGCCCATCGGCATCGAGAGCAGCGCAATTCGCGCAACGTCAAACTCGCGCGAAAGCAGCACCGTAAAGAGCGCCCCCATCGAAAGGCCCGCGATATAGACTTCGCCGCAGCGGCTTCGCAGTTCAAGATAGGCCTCACGCGCCGCGCGATACCAGTCACCGGCATCGCTTGCGCTCATCTCTTCTATCGTCGTGCCGTGTCCGGGGTATCGGGGCACATAGATCGAGTAGCCCGCATCCGCCACCCTTTCGGCGAGATACTTCATCTCGAAGGGCGACCCCATGAATCCGTGAAGCAGCAGGACTCCCCTGTCGCGGTTTGTTATACGGCAGATCATCTCGGCGCCGGGCATGACAGAGAGATTTTTAAAGGACATAGCGGTCTCCTCTTGCGGCAATATGCGGCGTCCCATTATTTAAGCTTCGCCCTTAAATGTCGAGCAGTTCACATACATCGTATCGTAAGTTATTAAGCTCTTTCCAGATTGTTGGGAATAACCAGCCCCCTAAATCCCCCGGAGGAGCGGGGCACGAATAACACATTTTGAGGGCAAACCCAGATCAGCACGGGTGCCCTTCCGAAAGCGGAGCTTGAGCGAATCTTCAACGATATACTCGGCTTAATAAATTAAAAAATCAGATGAAACCTTTTTGAGGCATTGCGGGTCTGACTGGCAAATTAAGCAAAAGGAGAAAATGTATGAGTAAGAGAATAGCAACGCTGCTTCTGGCGGCGCTTTTTATCGTTTCGGGCACATCGGCATTCGCGCGCGGCATGGGACGCGGCGCGGGTGACGCGGATGGCGACTGCCGTGGCGGCGGCTTCGGCAGGGCCGCCGACGAGTTGAACCTCACCGAAGTTCAGCAGGAGAAGATATTCAAAATCAATCAGGAGTACCGGCAGAAGTTTTATGACAGCCGAAAAGACCCCGTTAAACTCGCCGATCTGCGGGCAGAACATTTCAAGGCGGTGTATGCCGTTCTGACAAGCGAGCAGAAAGAGAAGTTCATCTCTACTGAGCGAAACGGAAACGGATTCGGCCCCGGCATGGGAAGACAATGCTGGTAAAGGATTAGCCGGGCCGGCTCTTGACTGTGCCGTGATTCAAAACAAAATCGCGCGGTTATCACAACTCATCGTGAACACCGCGCGATTTTTATATCACATCCCCCCGCCGCAGCCTTCTTTGTTCTATCTACTTTTACTATCTAAATTTGGTAATTTTTATTCGACAGTGATTTTTTTCTTTACAACTACAAAGCAATTTCTAAGAAATAAACCTATAGGAATCTCTAAAAATTAATCTTCGCAACTCGAACCTCGAATAATTCCAATAAAAACCGAGGTAAAATCATTGCGGATGGTAATTATTCGAGGTTCCCATATCAACGAAAGCGCCCACATCCCCAAGCCCACAATTCTTATTTGATTTCGATAACCGTTCAGCGCACAAAATTACCGAATGAGGGATATGAATATGGCTACTCAAAATCTGATCTCGGCGACGCTCGCCCCCGAAACAAAGACCGATGTACTCAAGAAGCTTGACGAGATCAAAACTTCACTTGCGTTTCTGCTTGCCCTGCAGCCGCAGGAGATCAAAGAACTTTTCAAAGCGGGAAACACCTTCGCGCCATTTGTCGAGAAGGCGCACAACGCGGTCACGGCGCACCCGCAGATTCTGCCGCCGGTTTTCGATGTGACCGAGTTTCAAAAAGATTATCAGCTCTCAAAAGACTTAACCGCGATCGTCAGCAGGATCAACGAACTTGCGGACACGATCAACAAGACCCTGATCGCGGTCAACAGCGATGCGATGGCCGCTTCACTTGAGGTCTATCAGTCGGTCAAGATGAACCGCGACCGTGTCGCCGGGCTGACGGTGCTCGCCGACGAGATGGGCGAATTTTTCAAGAAGAGCAAGAAGAAAGCCGTCGCGGAATAGAAGTTATCTCCAACCATTTAACTGCACTACTAAAGGCAACCCCGCGGTTGCCTTTTGTTTTTCTTGAGCCTTTATTTCTGTGCTTATAATGCGCGGGGAAGTTTGAAAATTGATATTCACCGCTCAGAGAGTAAATTTCAATTTATGAAAAGCAGATATCCTGTTCCGGAGGGTGAAACTTACTCTGCAAAGGATGAATGCCGCTTTCAGAAAAGTGATTCCTGCTCTCGCGAGAATGCTTTTGATTCTTAGAAGGGTGATTTTCACTTTCAGAAGAGTGATGCTGACTCTGCGAAGAATGAATTTCTCTTTCAGAAGAGTGATCTTTACTCTCCTGAGAGTGATGATCACCCTATGAAGAGCAATTTCCACTCTTCGGAGAGTAAAATTTATTCTCAGGAGAGTGAATTTCATCCTCCCGAGAGTGAAATTCATCCACTGGAGAGTGATTTTTACTCTTTTTCAGGTAATTTTGAACAAATTCTGCGTTTTTATCGGCATTTCGGCCCGTCCGACGATTAAATCCGGTATCCCCCCGCAAAAACCGCGCTTACTACTTTTGAATCGAAATTTGCGAGCGCGTCGTATTAAAAGGGGCACTGATAAGATTCTTGTTGAAATAATGTGCGGGGTAGTCAAAAAAGAACGGGAGGGGAAAATGTGATGATCTCACACGACGCTTTGCCCGGAAAGGGAGCTTTGCTGAGAAGTGCCCTCATCCCCCGACCCCTTCTCCCGGAGGGCGAAGGGGAGTACAGAGATGATTCTTTTTTGAAAGCCCTCGCCCTCCGGGAGAGGGCGCGCGGCAGCGCGGCGAAACGATCATTGCGGCATCCGTGCCGCATCGTTTCGCCTGTACGTCGTGTCCAACGGGTGAGGGCAAAAGATTATAAGCGAGATCACCGACCGCAAGATCGATTCTCTGGTATATCAGATCTATGGTCTGACCGATGATGAGATCAGGATAGTGGAGGGGGTGTGATGGAAATAAAATACTCCGAGAAGTCAGCAAAACAAATAAAGCGAATAGCAAAGGGAGATTTGAAAAGCGCCGCGATGATAATAAACGAAATAGAACGATATGCCGGACAACCAACCGGAAAATTTGATATCAAATTTCTTAAGGGGAAATATGGTCTGTTTAAACGTCTTCGTGTTGGAAATTACAGAGTGATTTTTGACAACGAGAATTGTGTTATGTATATTTACGAAGTGCTGCATCGTCAGGAGGCCTACAATGGTTGAAACACAGATTATAAAAATCAAAAATAAGCCCGTAGCGGTTGTTCTTGATTATAAGGAATACCAGAAATTAATTGAATCTAGCCAAGACGCTGAAGATTACCGCCTTGCGGTAAAAACAAAGAAGGCGACCAAGAAATGGGTTTCTCACGAGAAGCTAAAAAAAGACCTTGGCTTGTAGTGTAAACGTTCCCAAACGGTCTGACCGATGATGAGATCAGGATTATGAAAGCATCCCTTCCCCCCCCCCGAATAGAACTTTGGTTCTATTTACCGCAGCGTTCAAATGTGCGATAGTATACGGAATAGAAAAAGGCAGCGGACATCGGATCCGCTGCCTTTTTCTATTTATACGTTAATTGAACGGGGGAGAATCAGGTAAAGTTCATGAAAGGTTTAGGTGTATTTAAAACATTGGCACAATTTTCACTGACATTGGCGTTTATCAATCTGGTCTATCTGATATGGCCGTGTATTCAGCAGATCAGGATCGTTATCACCCGGTGGATTTTGCCGTAGCGGCACGCCCCGTTCTGCAGGGTCTGCCGCAGGCACTTCGAAAAGAGGCGAGCTCCTCTAGCGCTCGCCTCGGCGGTAGATCTCGCCGAGCATCGCGGGGGCGTGCATCTTCTTTCTGCTCTCTTTGCCGATGCCGAGAATCACCAGCACGACGAGGGTGGTAAGATAGGGCAGCATCGCAAGCAGGTTAGGTGATATTCCCAGAGGCTGCAGCAGGTACTGCAGCACGAATATCCCCCCGAAGAGAAACGCACCGATGACGGCGCGCGCGGGGTTCCACGCCGCGAAGATGATCAGCGCGACCGCGATCCATCCGCGACCGGCGACGATGCCTTCGATCCAGCTTTTGCTGTACGACAAAGAGAGGTGGCTTCCGGCAACTCCCGCCATCCCCCCGCCGATAGCCACGGCGATATAACGATAGAATGTTACCGAAACGCCCTGTGCCTCAGAGGCCTTCGGGTTCTCGCCGACCGAACGAAGCTCGATGCCCGCACGGGTCTTGTAGAGCATGAACCACGCGAATGCCGCAAGTGCGATCGCCAGGTAAAAGAAGATATCCTGTACAAATAAAAGTTCACCGAAAAACGGAATATCCGCGAGAAGTGGAATTCTGATCTGCCCGATTTTCGAGGGCAGCGGCTGGCCGATATACGACTTTCCCCATAAGCCCGAAATACCGATGCCCAGCATCGCCAGGGCAAGCCCCGAGACAACCTGGTTGGCCTCAAGGGTGATCGAGACAAAGGCGTGCACCTGGCTTATCGCGACGCCGGCGGCGAACGCGGCGGCCATGCCCAGGTAGGGGTTGCCAGTAACGAAGGTCACGATGAAACCCGTCACCGCCCCCACCGACATCATCCCCTCGATGCCGAGGTTCATCACCCCCGAGCGCTCGGTGATGATGCCGCCGAGCGTGGCCAGAAGAAGCGGCGTACCCGCCATGAGGGTGCGTTTGAGCACCGCAAGAACGATCGCTATTTCCATGTTTCGTGTCCCCCGGTTACCAGAGTGATGCGGTGTTTCAGAAAATAATCGCCCATGATCAGAAACACCAGAATCGTGCCGTTGAAGACCTGCACCGTCGCTGCGGGAAGTCCCAGACTTATTTGAATAGCATCGCCTCCGACGACGATACCCGCGAAGAAGATGCCTGAGATTATCGTCAGCAGGGGGTTCAGCTTGCCCAGCCACGCGACGATGATGGCGGTAAAACCGTAGCCCGCGCTCACCGTTTCGGGGTAGGTCAGATGGTGATGAATGCCCGCGATCTCACCGAAACCGGCGATGCCCGCCATGGCGCCGCTGATCGCCACCATGAGCAGCGTCGTGCTCATGAAGTTGATGCCGGCGTAGCGGGCGGCCTCGTGGCTCTCGCCGATGACGCGGATCTCATACCCGAATTTGGTGCGAAAAAGAATATAGAACAGCAGCAGCGCGAGAATGAGCGCCATAATCAAAGTGAAATAATGTATGCGCGATCCGGGCAGATAGCCCAGAAAAAGCGCGGGAGCGATGTCGTCGGTGTAGGGGTAACCGTATTTGGTCGTGCCCTTCCACGGGCCGATGACCAGAAAGCGCACGAGCTCGGCTGCGATGTAGTTGAACATCAGTGTCGAGATTACCTCGTTAATGCCGAGTCGCGCCTTTAAGTATGCGGGGACGATTCCCCATAACGCGCCGAAAAAAGCGGCGAAAAGTATCATCAGCACGAGCACCAGGGGGGAAGGCAGCAGCGCCCCGATTTTAAGGGCGATCCATGTCGCCGCGGCCGCGCCGATGACGATCTGCCCCTCGGCGCCGATGTTCCAGAACTTTCCCCTGAAAACGACGGTGAGCCCCGCCGCGGTGAGTATCAGGGGGATGGCCTTGGTGAGGGTCTCCATTATGCCGTAGAAACTTCCGAAGCTGCCGGCGAAGATCTTCCATATTGCATAGGCCGGGTTGACGCCCTTCGTCAGAAAAAGAATGCCGATGGCCGCGAAGCCGCACATGATCGAAAGGAGCAGCACACCGAAGCTGAAGAGCTGTCCGGTTTGCTCTCTGTCCGTGATCTCGATTCTATATTTCATTATTTATTCTCCGCTGTTGATCCCATCATGAGAAGTCCCGCATCTTCAAGGGTCGCCGTCTTCGGGTCGATGATGCCCGTCAGGCGGCCGCCGAAAAAGACGCCGATGCGGTCGCACAGACTGAAGAGCTCTTCGAGGTCCTCTGAGACCAGAAGCACCGCCGCCCCCTCTTCGCGCTGCTGCAGAATCTGCGTGCGTATGAACTCGGTCGCCCCCACATCGAGGCCGTAAGTGGGGTGGCTTGCGACCAGCAGCGAGGGGTTCTTGTCGATCTCACGGCCGATGATGAGCTTCTGTATATTGCCGCCCGAGAGGTGCTTCGCGGGAACATTTATCGAGGGTGAATTGATACGGAATTTGCTGATGATGTTCTCGGTGTGCTTCTTTATCACGCCGTAATCGAGAAACATGATGCTCGCGAAGGGATGTGCGTGATGATGTTTGAGCACCGCATTTTCAAAGACGAGAAGATTGGGCACGATGCCGAAGCGGATACGCTCCTCAGGCACATGGGCGATGCCCCGGCTGTTGACCACGCGGGCTGACTCGTTGGTTATCGGCTCGTCATGCAGATGAACAGAACCCGATTTCACTTTGCGAAGCCCCGTGATTGCCTCGACAAGCTCGCGCTGGCCGTTGCCCGAAACCCCCGCGATACCGAAGATCTCGTTTTCATGTATCGACAGAGAGACGCCGCGTACCGCGGGAAGCCCCCTGTCAGAATTTACGTGAAGATCCTGCACCCGCAGAACCTCTTTGCCCGGCGCGATATCCTTTTTTTCAAACGAGAAGATGATCTCGCGTCCCACCATCATGCGCGCGAGAATGCGCTTGTCGACATCCTTTATGTCGGCCTCGCCGACCGTCTCGCCTTTGCGCAGCACCGTGACGCGGTCGCAGTTGGCGACGATCTCGTCGAGCTTGTGGCTGATGAGTATTACCGAGTGCCCCTCGCTTTTCATGCGGCCGATTATCGCAAAAAGATCGATCGACTCCTGCGGGGTGAGCACCGAGGTCGGTTCATCCATTATCAAAAGATCCGACTCGAGAAAGAGGGCTTTAAGAATCTCGACACGCTGCTGCTCGCCGGCAGAGAGCTCCCATACCTGTTTGTCGGGGTTGATTACAAGGCCGTATCGCTGTGCGAACTCGTCGATTTTCTTTCTTATAAAACGCGCGGGAAAAAAGAAGGGTGTTTCCGGGTAGCCCAGCGCGATATTTTCTATAACGGTGTGTTTGTCGACCAGCATGAAGTGCTGATGAATCATGCCGATGCCGTGCTTCATGCTCTCGTGGGGATTTCTTATACGGATCTTCTCGTCATTGATAAGAATCTCGCCGCTCTCAGGCCGGTAGAGGCCGTAAAGGATATTCATCAGGGTGGTCTTGCCGGCGCCGTTTTCACCCAGAAGGCCGAGCACTTCGCCCGATTTTATGTGCAGATTTATATTGCGGTTCGCGTAGCGGCCGTGAAAGCTCTTGCAGATGTTCTGCATGCGGAGGGATTGTATCTTTTTCACAGGCAAATCCTTTATTACAGCCATTTCAGGCTTAGACCCCTCACCCCCCGCCCCCTCTCCCGGCACGGGCGATTATCGGGGAATAGGGCTGGTCGGTGCTGCGCACCTGCTCGCTTATTGGCGGCGCAACCGTGATTAAGGCGCTCCGTGCGAGGGGGGTGTCACATAAGCTAATTTTAATTCGGAGCAGTAGAAATCAACAATAAAACCTTCAATCACATATTGTCTACTGAACTTTAGATTGCGATAACCTCTATTCCGTAGCACAAACCAAATCACGAACAAGCTGTATTCCCAATTCAAAATACTTGACAAATGTATAGTGGCGATTATGGTACGCTTGCAGAGTTATTCCAATGAAAAGAACTGATTTTCTCACATATCATGGGTTCTTCAAAGTGGGAAAATCAGTAAAAAATATTTATACGGAAGGATCACCATGAACGAAAGAGAGATCTTAATTGCTCCCTGCGGCCTCGATTGCGGAATATGCGAGCTGTACACCTGCAGAAATGATCGTCAGCTCCTCGAGAATCTTGTTTCAACAGGCATTCCGGAATCCTCATTGCCCTGCAAAGGTTGCAAACCTCTTGCGGGAAAATGTCCATTACTCGGTGACGTATGCGCGACATATTCCTGTTCCTCGAATAAAGGTCATTCATTTTGCTCGGAGTGTTCCGATTTCCCCTGCATGAAACTTGCTCCTTCAAGCGACCGTGCGAACATACTGCCGCATAACACGAAGGTATTTAACCTGTGTACAATTAAACGTGACGGTATCGACGCATTTATTGCTAAAGCCCGTCATATCAAGGATTCATATTACGCGGGAAAGATTGTGATCGGAGAGGGACCGGTTCTTGATAAGAAGCCGCTCTGAAAGGCTCCCCTCTCCCTGTGTTTTCGTAATCACTTTCACTGGGAGAGGGGGCGGGGGTGAGGGATATTATATTACTTTCTAATCAGTTCTGTGCCGGAAGCGGAGTGACGAAATTGTCGACCTGATAGTTCATCTCGGCAAAAAGATGGGGAATGGTCGCTATCTGGCCTTCGGGTATGGCAACTGTGCCGTCCATGCTTTTGATCGGGCCGGTAAAGGGGTCGAATACTTCGCGTCCCTGCTTCATCTGCTCGTAACGCTTCATGACAAGGTCATAGACAGAGAGTTTGCCGAAAGCCTTGCTGTCGGTCTCGATAGATTTGAGGGTATCCACGAAAACGGGGTTAACCTTATCCTGCCAGGTGGCGCCCAGTTCGACCGCGCTTTCCTTCATGAGCCACAGAAGGTCGTAGTTGGTAAGATCTTCGGCTTTTCCCTCTTTGTAGTCCACCAGCATCTGTTTGTAGAGCACACCCCAGTCGGTAAGCTGACCCGAGATACATGCACTCTTGCCGTAATCCTGCATGGGGCTGTAGTGGCTGAACGCATAGATTTTTTCGCCCTTATCCATGTGCTCCTGCGCGACTTCGACAACGGTCGGGGTATCTTCGGTGAATGCAAGCGCGTCGCATCCCTCTGCGATGAGAGCCTCGGCAGCCTCACGCGCCTTGTCAGGTCCGTACCATGCGAGCGTCCACTTTACGCTGATCTTCGCATCGGGGTTGGTCTCTTTGACGCCGAGCGCAAATGCGTTCATGTGTCTGAAAAGCTCGGGAATCGGGAAAGCGGCGACGTAGCCGATCTTCTTCGATTTGGTCATCGCGCCGGCCATGAGGCCGTTGAGGTAATAGATCTGGTACATGTCACCCATGTAGGTACCGAGATTCTTCGCGCGTTTGAAACCAGACGCATGATAGAATTTCACGTTGGGGTACTTCGCAGCGGCGGCCACGGTGTCGTCCATATAGCCAAAGCTGGTGGTGAATATGATGTCACACTTCTCTTCCTGTACGAGACGGTCGATAAAGCGGACCGCGTCGCCCTCGGGAACCGACTCGACCACCACGGTCTTGAGCCACGGAAGCTCCTTCTCTGCGAATTTGCGCCCCTGATCGTGCGCATAGGTCCAGCCGTAGTCACCGGCGGGTCCGATATAGATAAAGCCGGCCTTAACTGTGTCCTTGACTTCGGCCTCTTTTTTCTTTGCGCAGCCCGCAAACGCGGCAACGGCAAGAACAAGCACCAGCGCGAGCGCAAGGCGATAGATCTTTTTCATCCTTTTCTCCTTCTGTTTATAATTGCGTAATTCATCCAGCGGTTTTCTCTTTATAAAGCGGCAATGCATCCCGAGTAAAATTTTACCGCGTCACTGTCAAGATCGATATGTGTAACACAGCCATATTTTACAACGGGGCAACAACGCGCATGTAAGGGGGGGGAAGCTGCCGCTCAGCTCGGAGATGCCGCGTGATTAAACAAAATCGATTTAATCTCTCTTTCGTGAAATTCAGACCGACGGTACAGTCAGAAACTTCGAAAGGCATTCGGAAGAAGCTCGCCGAATCGCCTGATTTCATATCTGCCGTCACTGGCGGCGGCGATCACTTCCATATCGTCGTCGGCGAATTCGGCGAGCACCTGCCGGCAGATACCGCAGGGATATATGAAATCGCTCAGATCGCTGATTATCGCGATCTTCGCGATCCTGATCCTTCCCTCTTCTGATACCGCCTTGAACACCGCGGTACGTTCCGCACAGTTAGTGGCGCCGTACGAGGCGATTTCAACATTGCAACCCGAATATACCTTTCCCCCCGCCGTCAGAAGCGCCGCTCCCACTCTGAATTTCGAATAAGGCACATGCGCCCTCTGCGCGGCCTCTTTCGCAATGGCGATCAGTTCTTCGTTTGTCATAGAATACTCCGTTTATCAGGCCGAAGCCGGGATGATGTTATTGTTATACGCTGAATATTGCGGCATCAGAGGAAGCCGTACAAACCGCATGAAAAAGTATGCACGGCATTGTTGATGAGACCAGGCGCAGACGGGTTAACTATCGCAGGGACAACGGTGCCGGGGAACAGCCGGGATTGTTATTCACCGGGAGTAAGATCTTTGTGAATTTCCATTTCTTTCTTTAGAATAGAATTTACCATCTGACTCAAATCGATTTTTCTGGATAGTGCAGCCTTTTTGTAAAAATCATTAACCGCCTTATCCAGATATATAGGAATTTCAATTTGATCGACCGGGGTGTAGAATTTGGCTTTTACCGCATGAGAAAAATCATATTCGCTTTTCATCATTTTCACCATATCGAGTTATAATAGGGAACCTCGAATAATTACCACCCGCAATGATTTTCCTCGGTTTTCATTGGAATTATTCGAGGTTCGAGTTGCGAAGGTTATTTTTTAAAGATTCCCAATATTGTTCTGCCTCTTTTTTTGTCGCCCGTCGCGCTGAAATTATTCGAATGCAATCATTTGACCGATCCGTATGGATGACAACCAAAACCTTTCCCGCCGGAATTATCCCCAACGTTATCCATCTGTCCTCAACTATGCTATTATCATTATCGAATATCGACAACGCATTTTTATCTGAAAATACGTAAACTGCATCCTCAAAGGATATACCGTGTTTTCTGATATTGGAATGATTGTTTGCAGGATCCCATTCAAAACGCATTATCCGCTCACATGGCATAAATTCAATGAAAGAACCATATAATCAGCGACATTTAAATTCAACAAATAAACGAGATGGTTCTGCACTTAGCTCAACACCGTCCGAAGTGCTGTATGGAGCGATATCTCCGTTTATCAGGCGAAAGCCCGGAATAATATTATTGTTACTCGCTGAATATTTCAGTAGAGGAAACACTCCACACTTCGCGGCGCGCTTGTTGTCCTCAGTTTTTTCTACCTTTCGTATATGGCGGCTATATCATGTATTCTGCGCTTCATTTCCGCGCGGATATGTAAGGGCTCCAGACACTCGCATTTATCACCGAAACTGAAAAGGATGTTGTAGTTGTAGTCGTTCTCTATAAAAGGAAAACTGACAATGTAATGCTCATCGCCCTCCGGAGAAAAGTGTTCATACGAGCAGTAATCAAGTACCCTTTCCATGAGAGATTTATGAATACGGATTTTGATGGTTGTCTGCATAACTGCCAGAGTATCGGCAAAATCCAGCTGCGGTTTTTTATAATCTCTTGGAGTAAAAATTTTATCCTGTATCCGCAGGTTTGATGTGCGGGAGAGTTTAAATAAACGATAATCATTTCTTGTAAGGCAATACCCCTGCCAGTACCAGTGATTGCTTTTCAATACAAGCTGGCAGGGCTCGGCTGTCCGCGCGACTCTGTTTCCGCGGCGGTCCGCGTATTCAAATGAGAGTAGCCTGCTTTCCTGTATGGCTGTCTTGATAATTTCCAGATATGATTGTATGTTTCTGCTGCCCATCCACGGGCTCAGATCTATGCAAATCTGATTCGACTTTACTTCAATCTCTTTCGCGCTTTCAGCGGGGATAAAGCTCTTTACTTTCGCAAGGGCGTTCGTCAGCTCATCCCCCCGCACCATGGAAGAAATACTGGAAAGCCCCATCAGTATGGCGGAAAGGTCGGCAGTAGAAAATACTTTATGGTCAATCTTGTAATTCGGCATGATCTCGAAGCCGCCGCCGACTCCCGACGTTGAGCAGACAGGAATGCCCGCCATATTGATAGCGTCGATGTCGCGGTAAATTGTGCGCAGTGAAACCTCAAACATATCCGCCAACGCCTGTGCGCCGATACGCTTTTTATCAAGGAGTATCATGATGATGCTCACAAGCCTGTCGACTTTCATCTGACAGCCGCCTTCTAAAATTTCTTGTTATCATTTTCGATTGTTGCCATACTGTTGTCATCAATTGCATGCTACAATTAAAAAACAATCAAATCAATCAACCGATATGGAGGATATCAATGTTTACAATCTATGTGTACGTTCTTGATACTTTAGCCGACTGGGAGACAGGGCATGTTATTTCGGAGCTGAATTCAGGCCGTTTTTTCAAAAAGGGCGCGCAGCGTGTATCGCTCAAAACGGTCAGTTATTCAAAAGAGCCGATCAAAACAATGGGGGGGATGACTGTAGTGCCCGATTGTGTAATTGATGATATTGCGGTGAGTGAAACAAGCGTGCTGCTCTTACCGGGCGCGGATACCTGGAGCGACCCGAAGCATGGCGCTGTCATCGCAAAGGCAGGCGAATTTCTTTCGTCGGGCGCCACGGTGTGTGCGATCTGCGGGGCGACCGCCGCGCTTGCCAATGCCGGGCTGCTGGATAAGCGTCCGCATACCAGTAACGGGCCGGGTTTTCTTGAAATGGTTTCTCCCGGTTATAAGGGGCAGAGTTTTTATATAGACAAGCCGTCTGTAGCGGATAACAATCTCATTACCGCAGGTTCAACCGGAGCTTTGCTGTGGGCGAAACAGATTATTGCGCATTTAGGTGTTTTTCAGTCAAACACGCTTGAATCCTGGTATGAATTTTTCAGCACCGGCAAGCCTGAACACTTCTTTGCACTCATGCAGTCTCTGCCGTCCGGCAATGAAAAGTGATCCGCCCTTATTTCACACCTTTCGTGCGGCCTGCTCGTGGGCGTCGATATCCTCGGCATCCCAGGGGTAGACGACCCACTGGTCTTCGAGCTCTTCGCCGAAAAAGATTTTTGTGATTTCGGGGGGATACGATCCGCGCTTCTGTTTTTTCTTGTTGTGAAGCACACCCACCGCGATCTCGGCCGGATCGTGCCGCAGAAGTTCGCCGAGACAGTACTCGAGGGTCACCCGCGAATCATCCACCTCGTCGACCAGAAGCACCCGTCTGCCGGTGATCTTCTTCTCGATCTCGTCGATCCACTGGATCTTCTGCGGGCTTGCCTCGGCTGTGTTATCGTCGTTGTAGAGTTTGAGCCCCACGGTCAGGATCGGCAGATGCAGATAGGTCTTGAGAATTCTCGCGGGTATGAAGCCGCCGGTTCCGATCGCCACGATGACATCGGCGCGAAACCCGGAGGCGGAGATTCGCTGAGCCAGCAGTCTGACAGTGTTATGTATCTGCGCGTACGAAAAATAGAGTTTATCATCCATAAAGCCTCCTGCGGCCGGTACCGGGGCCGGGCCGTGTTATCGGTAACGGCAAATGTCTGCGGCTAGGCTTGCATTTACGCCGGAATTTTTCAAGGGTTTTAAATTTTTACAGTGATCCCCCCGCGCCCTGCCCTTGCATCGAAAATGACTCTCTTTCGAGAAAATCGAGAACGAAGTCGAAGAGTATCACCTCCTGTTCGAGACGCAGGGATTCACCGTAAGTGTTGTCAGCAAGGTCGGTAAAGAGCGCCGACTCATCGTCACGCAGATTCTGCGGCAGTTTGCGCAGCGGCGAGCTCTCGGCACACCAGAGCTCGCGATGGGCGAGAAAGGTGCGACGGTCCATCAGCATCGATTCGGTGTGCGGGAAAAGCGACCTGAACTGTCCGAGTATTGAAAAGCCGTGGGTGTCGATATCGCCCCAGTAATAGAGGCGCCGCTCTTTGAGCCACGCCGCCTGCGCCAGGTATTCAAAACCGTATCCTCTGCCGAAAATGATCATCGCGTTTTTCACATCGGGAAAGGCCAGCGCATTGATGTCGTTCTCGCAGACGAAGACCGTTTCGACCGGCGCATTATACGCGCAGAACTCATCCGCGCGCACCATGAGATCCGAAAAGGCGCCGACAGCCGCAGAGTGACCGGGCATCCGAAAGCGCACCAGCTGGGGACGTGCGAGAAAGCCGTAACGTCTCTCGAAGTTTTTCGCGCCGCTGAAGCGCAAGTCGATGAGTGCGGGATCAACGAGCAGATCAAGCCACTGTGTCAGAAGCGCGGTGTGCCGCTCAACGAACTTGGTATCGATGCCGCGCAGACTCATCTGCCGCAGGTAGATCCCGCCGCCCCTTTGTGCGCTTATCCACACCGCGACGCGCAGCAGCTTATCCAGCATATCCGCAGATTCGATCAGATCAAAGGGATGGGCGGCGGCCCACTCGCGAAGAACGGGGCACTCCGAAAGCAGTGTATCCAGTGCCGTATAGAAGCGTTCGAGCTCGCTCTCTACCTCCAGAAAGCGGGCCAGTGCGGCGATGTCTGCAAAGAGGGCCGCGCGGGGAATAGTGTTAAGGCCTGTCACCCGATTATTAATCTGCTCATACTCAAATACTAATAAACCTGCGCTGCCGAGCGCATCGAATTCACCCGCCCACCGCCTGCACTCGTCGAAGCGCCCGGCAAAGTCTTTCGCCGAAGGGGCAGTCAGAGCGATGCGCAGCGGAAACAGATTCTGACCGCTCGCCATCGCGCGGTAGAACTCGCCCCTGCGCCAGCGATTCAGCAGCCGCTCGCGGAGCTTCGCGGGCGAGCTTTTCTGCGAAAGATCACTCTTCACCGCGCGTCTCCCGCTTCTCGGCGAAATACTCTTCGATGGTCAGATTGCGGATCTGCGATTCGGAGCCCTCTGAATTGTGCACATAACCCACACTCGAAACGTATGGCTCGATGATGTGGATCTTCTGAAGCGGAGTGACTATTAACAGCTGCAGGTTCAGCTTTCTGAAAAGTTCAAGTCCGAAACGTGTCGATTCGTCGGAGCCCCTTCCGAAGGCCTCGTCAATGACGACGAATCTGAAACTGCGCGAACGGATCTCTCCCCACTCAAGCCCGAACTGATAGGCGAGGCTCGCGGCAAGCACCGTATAGGCGAGCTTCTCTTTCTGTCCGCCCGATTTTCCGCCCGAGTCGGTATAGTGTTCGTATTCGGTGTTGTCCTCTATCCAGCGCTCCGAAGCGGCGAAGATGAACCAGTTGCGCACATCGGTGACCTTCTGCGTCCATCGCTTCGACGCTTCGGGAAACTCGGTATTGCCGCTGAAGCGGTTGATGATCTCTCTGACCTTCTGGAATTTCTCTTCGGCGTACTGTCCGTCGTCGGATGGTGAAAGTGAATACTCGGTACAGCTTTTGAGATCGAGTTGAAAGTCGAGTATCTCCCTGTCGGTATTCGCCTGATCTTCGAGAAGGATATACCTGCCGCGATTGTATTCGATCTGCGAAAGCGAGTTGTTGATTCTGGCGATGCGCTCCCTGATGAGCTGGCGCTCGCGGTAGAGCTGCGACTGAAAATTTGCGATTTCGCGTATCGCGTTTTCGTTCAGCAGCTGTTTGAAGCGACCCTCAAATTTGGGTAGATCATCCGCTTCAAGCTTCGCGAGCATTTTTCTGTATTCATCCGAAGAGGCCATTGTCGCGTCCACCTCTGCGGTTTCGGCGGGATAGTCGCGGCGGTAGTCCTGCATTTTTGCGATGATGCGCTCTTCGGCGCGTTTGAGGCGCTTCTCCTCGGCGTCGATGCGGTCCTGATACCAGTCGCGCACCGCAGAGTGCTGCGTATCGACCATCTCGACGGTGAATGTGCCCTTTGTCTGAAAGTGCTCATCCCGCAGCGCATCGATATCTGCAAACGAAGTCTCGTGCTCCGCATACGCGGGCGAGTTCATCACCCCGGCGCATACGGCGAGCTGCACCGCCAACTGCTCACGCCGCTCGCCGTTTCTCGATTTCTCATCCTTTTTCGCGTCAAGCGAGCGCTCGGTTTCTGCCGCATCCGCCTCTACCTGTTCAAGACTTTTCGACAGAGAGGCGAGAACATCGGAACTTTTTTCCAGTTCGGCTTTATCGTCTTCGAGGCGGGCTATTTTGAGCGCAACCGTACGCCAGTCGATTGTATCGTACGTGTCAAAGACCTCAAGTTTGACAAGATTGTCCCGCATCCTCGAAGCACTCTTCTGCCGCGACTGCAGATCGCTGATATTTGCGGCCCGCTGCTGCATGAGTTTCTCGTGCTCGCCGAGTCCCGCCTCGAGCAGAGCGATCTTGGCCTCATTGCTCCAGCCCAGCACATAGCGGCTGCGGTCCTGCAGGGCGCCGCGGTCGTCCTTCTCATGCCGGTTTCCTGAGCCCTTGACCTGCCCCGACAGCGTGAGTGCCTGGCGTTCGCGCCTGAACGATTCCATGGTTTCGCAGCAGACGTAATCAAAACGCCGTGAAATCTCACGTGAAAGCCAGGGTGCAAAGGGAGAATCATCTTTTATCTCAAGTTTGTATACTAGTGACGCCGTATCCCCCGCACCCGCCTCATCCTGAACCGCCGCTTCGGCGACCCTGTAATAGACGAGTTTTCCGCGAAGATCGGTTCTGTCGACCCACTCCGAGACTTTTGTGTAGAGCCGCTCGGGTACCAGAAGCGATAGTGCAAAATTGCGCAATATTCTCTCCGCAGCCCCCTCCCAGCGCTCCTCGCCGGGACGTACACGTATAAGCTCGCCCGCGAAGGGAAGATCCTCTTCGGAGCACCCGATCTCGCGGCAGAGATCTCTTCGAATGAGAATCTGTCTGGTTTCGATATTGCTTCGACGCAGCCTGAGCGATTCAAGCTCCGATGAGATTCGTTCATGCTCCTGTTTCAGCGATACCAGTCCCACCTCTTCGTCAGTCCTGAGATTTTGCAGCTCCGCTTCGAGCTCGGCACTTGCCACGAGATGGGGTGCAATACCCTGCCGGTTCTCTTCGAATGTTTCTCCTGAAATGGCGGGGATCATCTGCAGCTCTTTGACAAGAAGATCATACTGCTCGTGGCGGCTCATTCGCTCTTTCTTTACGGGAAAAAGCTCGTCAATCTCATTCTGCAGCTTTGCGATTCTATCGCCCCCGTTTTCGGCTATCGCCTGCCTGATGCGGTCCCGCTCGGCAAGCTGTGAAAGATGAGCTCTCTTCAGTCTCTCTATTGCATTTGAAATAGTGCCGTTTTCAGCCTCAAGCTTTTGCAATCGCTTTGCAATAAGTTCATGTTTCTTGAACGCGAAGTAGCATTTCAGCGCTTCGCGGTAACTCCGCAGCAGAGCGGCCGCCTTTTCGATTCCCTCGTGAAGCCCGATCTCATCACACATGGGACGCAGAAGCGAAATCTGGCGCTTCGCCCTGCGCACGGCATCATGAGCCCTGTTCAGGTCATCAAAGTGGGCGACGAGCGCCTCGATTCTTGTCGCTGCGTCAAATATTTCCAGCATGTGCATGCGCACAAAATCGGTAAGGTTTCCCACGGATTTCATCGAAACGGTCTGGTGAAAGAGTTCAAGAGCCTGTTCGTTCTGTATGCCGAAACGGCGCCTGAAGGCGGCGCCGTAAAGGGGAAAGCTGTCGTAGATCTCGAGAGGAAGGGTTGAGGCTTTCAGCCTTTTTCGAAGATCCCTGATATCACTGCCGAAATTCGAGAGGTGTTCGACGATGGAGAGCTCACAGTCGGCGACGACGTAGAAACGCTCGGGCTGCCCCAGATGCTCTTTCTGCCAGAAAATCTGCGCCAGCGTGACACACTGCTGGTATCCGGTATTGGTGAAAACGCCAAGCAGTACCGAATAGCTGTTGTCACCTCGCAGAGCGACGGGTTTCGCCCCCGAGCCGCTCTCGTTACGCTCGAGCCGGTAGAATCCGTGCACATAAGAACGCAGCGAGCGCTCCTTATTTTCCGCGCCGGCCGCCTTGTTGTACATAATGCGGTTTGCGGGCACAAGCAGCGTGGTGACCGCGTCCACGATTGTTGATTTTCCCGATCCGATGTCGCCGGTGAGAAGCGAGTTGCGCCCGCGGGGGGATACCGTCCACACTCTGCCGTTAAAAGTACCCCAGTTATATATCTCGAGGCGTTCAAGACGGAAACCCGCCAGATCGTCACTCGCGTCAAAACTCATCTGCAGCTGTTCACCCATTTGCCGTCTCCGTCATATCCGCATTGGCCATAGTCTTGTACTTCTGCAGTGCGGCGTCAAACTCGGCAAGCCACTGCGCATCGACAAACGCCTTGAGCACCCGGCGCACTTCAAAAGCACCGTCAGCCTTCAGCTTTCGGACAAAACCGAGTTCAATCACCTTGTTGATATAGCTGTCGATCTGGTCGACAAGTTTCGCCTCGTTAGTGCCCGAGGCGATGAAGGTGCGCAACATGTCGACAATCTCGTCTCTGGTCATGATAAGCCGTTCGCCTCCGCCCGAGGTATCATTTTCGACCATTCTGCGGCGGAAAAGAGCCAGCAATAGGCTTACCGGATACGAAAGCTGCCGCCGCTGCACCAGACGGGGAAGTTCGGTTCCTTCGGCGTCCGAGGCGGTATTGCGCAGCCATGCGAAGCCCTCATCCTCGAAGACCACCGCCTCGAGTCCGATCTTCGCCGCATACTCGCAGAGTGCTGCCCGTGATGAAAGCAGCTTCTGCCAGAGAGAAGGGTTCTCGTCCGCATAGACGATACCCTTCAGAAGAGAGATCATTACCAGAGAAAAATCCCTTTCCATACCGCCTGCTTCAGACATATCACCTCTTTATTCAAATTAATTTGATAATTTTTAAGTTTCATTTTTGCGCAGTCAAAAACCCTGACCGGCTTTGTGACTGCGCCTGAGGGTTCCGAATATAACGAGTCCTTCAAAACAAAACGCTGACTCCATCCCCCCGCATCACCCTTCAAGAGACCCACTGCTTAAAAGAATACGGCAGATCTCTGCCGAGCGCATAACGCCCTGAGCGTCTTTCCAGCTCACCCTCTCATGTTGCGTTTCATCGAAAATCGTATTCGTCATCGAGCTGACCAGCTGCATATAGGCGACCAGCTCTGAAAGCCCCATCACGAGGGGATGTCTATCGATGATGGTGCCGAGAGTGAGCTGCCCCTTTTTTCGAAGCTCATGCACGATATTCGCACGCAGACGGGGCAGATCGACGTAGAGCTGCGAGAAGAGCGCTGAGGTGTCAATCGCCTCAACGGATGAAAGAGTGATGAGCGAATCGACAGAAACCTGCGGCGGCGGCGAATAGAGCAGCCGCTCCATGGGCAAAGCGATATCAGGTGACGAGTTATCAATTTCCATAAAAGTGCCGCGCGGCGGCGCATCCCTCACCGCAAGCGCCCCTTGCAGAATGCTTTCCATTATGCGCATGATACGTTTGTTTTCAAGATAGACCTGATTATCAAGATAGCGCCGCAGCTGCTGCGACAGGGAGGCGACAGTACGCTGCGTGCTCTCGCCTGCCTCGAGCCAGTCAAAGTGTACACGCCGAAGCCGGCTCTCGTAACTCATGCCGGCCACCGCGTCCATTGCAAAAATCTGATCGAGCAGCTGCGTAAACTCGTTCTGACTTTCAACCGACATGAGAAAATCCCAGAAGGCCCTGAAGCTGCGCCCCTGATCCGAATCGGTGATCAGATCCCTGTCACCGAAGATACGGTCGAGCAGAGAGCCCTTGCTCCCCTCCCAGGTGGCGATCTGCTCCCTGACCCGGCTGTCAAGCTCGCGGAAATTCTGTTCGACGGCCCTGAAGTCGCTGAGCAGCTCACGCGCCATCGTCGCGAACTGCATGAAACGCTCGCGCAAAGCGGTGTCATCCATCACGTTGAGCGAACCGTTTCTGATGCCGGAGATCTCTCTGTCGATCGCCTCTTTTTTTCTTTCGAGTTCGGCGATGCGGATTTCGGGGTCGCTCTGCGCGCCCGAGACCATCTGTCTGAGAAGATCAAAAATGGTGAGAAGCCGCGACTCGGTGCCGATGAAGCTTCTGTTCGAGAGCGAGTCGATCCATGTAAGCGCCTTCTCGGTCGCGGGGGTCAGGTCAAAGTGCGGCTCATCCGAGCCGGGGGGATAAAATTTGCGCAGCCACCCGTTTTCGTTTCTGGCCCACTCATCGAGATAATCACCGGATGCGCGGGGATAGATATCGCCGCCCCCGCTCTCGCGAAGCCCGTAGAGAAGGTCGTCAAGTTTGGATATAAGATCGGTTTCGCGCACCGTCCTGTCGTTATTGCGTACAAAGGCATAATCGACGAAAGCGAGAATCAACGGCGCGTTATCCGCCCGCAGAAGACGTATCACGGGGTGGGTGCGGTGATAGTGCGAGAGTTCATGATAGGAGAGGCTCACGTGTGGACGGACTCCGGATGTTACTTTGTTTGACCTGTATGCTTTATGACCTGATTGATCCGACGTTTGTCAAGAAAAGAACCACGTCGCAGATCGATGCGGCAAATGACATGCTTGTCCCCCCGTGCAGCGTTAAATGCTACGATGAAAACGAACACACGATAACGGGGGAGCAGCCGTAAGTTACTGTTGCCGCTTTTCGATGGCGGGTTCGTGCGGTGTCGCGTAGGTAGGCGGATTTCCCGCGGGTCTGAATCGCTTCTTTTACTTTTGAGAGCAGTGCGTCTTTCGCACGCTCACCGAGCTGCTTATTCTACGCCTCCCATTTGTCGCTCTGGGTGGCGATGATAAAATTGAAAAGAATCTCGGGGTCAAGGCAGAGATCCCTGTCGTAGGCGGCGGGTGGACGCCTGAAATATCTGGATGTGACCAGATCGCTTTCAATTATCGATTCCATATCATGTTCGAGTATCCGCGGCATCGGTGCTCCTCGCTCGGGATGACTGTTTACTCATAAAATTACTCATAAATCAGAAAATCAATCTGATTTATGAGTAAATATTCCGATCAAAAATCCATCAAAAGCCTCATTTTATATCGAAAAAACGGTGAAATATCGACATATCGGAGTGAACATGTCGAAAAAACGGGAATGTTTCGACATATCGGGACGATATGTATACAAGGTCGATTTTCTTACTCATACATTTCGTCACATTAATATTGTGCTCTCCCGTCACTCTCCTGTCCCTCGCTTATTCAGGCAGAAACAGTCTGAACAAAGGCTCATTGATATAGAAGTTGTTCCGCCCCAGCTTTTCCTTTTTAAGGAAACTTCCTTCGGCCAGCTCATCTAGATATTTGGCGGCAGTCTGCCTGTTGACGCGCAGGTCATGTTCCACAAACTCGATTTTGGTGTATGGATGACGAAACAGATTGTTCAGGAGATCCTGCGAATAGAATTTATACGTGTCACGTATGCGGATTTTATAGTCTTGCATCAATGTACGGATTTGCGTGATCATCTGTATCGTCTCTTTTGAAGTTTCCTCGACACCTTTGAGCAGATAAAGAATCCATTCTTCCCACGCCTCGTGATCCCGAACTTCCTGAAGCAAGCGATAGTAATCGCTTTTGGTTTTTATGATGTAGCGGCTCAGATAGAGCACCGGGATATCGAGAAGGCCTTTGTACACCAGATACAGGATGTTGATGATACGACCCGTGCGGCCGTTGCCGTCGTAGAAGGGGTGAATGGATTCAAACTGATAATGGATGACCGCCATCTTGACAAGAGGATCGACCGCATCGTTGGCATCGTCATTTATGTAACGCTCAAGGTTACTCATGAGGCGTATGATGTCGTCGCCGTTTTGCGGGGGTACATACACCGTTTCGCCGGTGCGTTCGTTCTTGAGCTCGGTGCCGGGGAGCTTGCGAAAGCCCGCGCGGTTGTGTTCAATGAGCGACTGGATTTTCATTATCTGGTTTGCCGTAATAAGCGCTCCGCCCGCGATATCCTCGTAACCGACATTGAGCGCATGAGAATAATCCCGCACCTCTTTGGCGGCGGCGTTCGAGATATATTCGCTGAAGAGATTTTCTTTGTAGAGCTCATCGTGCGTGGTGATGATATTCTCGATTGCGGAGCTGTCTTTCGCCTCAAGAAGGGGCAGGGTGTTGATGAGTATCGACTGATTGGGTATGGTCTTTGATACCCCTTTGAGTTCGGCAAGATAGCGATGCGCCTGCGCCGCCTGACGCAGTACCGCCTTTGACTCTATTTCCGCGGATGGCGGAAGCTCTTTGAGAACAAAGGTACTCACAGGTTTGCCTCACCCCTCACGTCAATCTTTCCCGTCACCGCATGGGTGATGAGCAACCGCCAGTATGCGTTCAACGGGAAACTCCTTTTTCCGGACATGCCGGGGATAGCGCTGAAACGGCAACGCCATGATCACGATCCGTGCGTTACCCTTATAAGAAAGAACAACATATAAAATTCCCTCACTCGTAGTTTGTCAAGAAAAGAACCCTCTCCGATCTGCTATGAACCGGTCAATCCCCACCCTTAATCGAATCTCCTTGACAGAGCCGCTTTGCGGCACCTCTTTGTTTCAGAAACACCAGCACAATCACGTCAGGCAGGCACAAATTGGTGAACGATCTCATTGTTATAATCGGAAGCGACGGCGCCTATCGGCTCGACACCGACGGACCGGAATCGGAGCTCTCGGGCGGACTCGCGGTCTTTTATTCAAATTTTAAGATTGAGCCTTATTGGGCCCTTCTTCAACTGGGCTTCAGCGAGGATGACGCATCTTTTAATGAGCCGGTGCGATTTCTGCGCCGCACCGCCGCTTCGTTTGTAAAGACTCTCTCGAGATGCGAAGCAATCGAAGAGCTTCGCGAGAAGGCCGTCGTCGCCGCCGATCCCGATTTTTTTTCTGAACTCGTCCTCGACGCACCCTTCATGCTCGGCTCTGAGAATCTGACAGATGAGTGGTTCGGCACGCTGTATAGAAATCTGAATTCAGCCTTCTCGCGTGAGATCGCCGCTTTCGGCAAAAGCGTCGCCGCATATTTCGCCTCGAAGAATCCCGCGCTGCACCTGCCAGGGCGCGTCTACTTTCACCTTGTCGAAAACAGGACGGGCGAAGAACCCTTCGCCTTTCTGGCAACCTATACCTCGCCCGACGCTGCCAAACCGGGGGCGCACCTGCCTCTGGGCAGCGCGCTCAGCGAGTATGACGGTGATCGCCGCAGAATGATCGATCTTCTGCGTACCGTCAAGGCGGCCGGCGAAAAGAGCGCTTTTATCAAAGAGCTTGAGGATAACGGCGAAATCTTTCACCCCCTCAAATTCAGCGCCGACGAGGCCTATATCTTTTTAAAAGAGATCCCCCTCTATGAGGAGTCGGGAATCATCTGCCGCATACCCGACTGGTATCGCAAAAAACAGAACTCATTCAGTCTCACCGTAACGGTCGGCGAAGAGAAGAAAACATATGTGAGCGGTGAGTCGCTTCTGAGTTTTACCGCAGACATCACCGTCGGCGGCGAGTCGATTTCAATCGACGAGGCGCGCAGGATGCTCGCAGGCACCGAGGGCCTCGCCCTCATAAAAAACCGCTGGATCGAAGTCGATCACAAAAAACTGCGTGAGATTCTTGACGCCTGTGACAAGGCGAACGCGCTGTATTCAAAAGAAGGCATCCCCCTCTCAGAGGCGATGCGGCTTCAGCTGCATGAGTCAAGACTAGACAGATCGATTACCGGCGAAACCGAAGTAACCGTTACCGGGGGCAGCTGGTTCGGCGGCGTTCTCGCTCATCTCTCACGCCCCGAGACAATTTCGCCGATCGACGCGGGCGACGATTTTGCGGCTCACCTTCGCGACTATCAGCACAAGGGGCTCAACTGGCTGCACTATCTGCACACGGTGGGACTCGGCGCGTGCCTGGCCGACGACATGGGGCTTGGAAAAACAATACAGGTTATCGCGCACCTCAACCATCTGCGCTCGCCGAACAAGAAAATCAGGGCGCTCGTCATCGTGCCCGCCTCGCTTATCGGCAACTGGTCGGCCGAGATCGCGCGTTTCGCGCCGAAGATGGAGTGTCACATACTGCACCCCTCTGAAAAAAAACAGATCGACGAAGGCGCGCAGTTCGTCATGAAGAAGCGGGGGATATTTATCGTCACCTACTCGATGCTCTCGCGCTACGAGTGGCTGAACGATATCGAGTGGGACTACCTCGTCGCCGACGAGGCGCAGGCGATCAAGAACCCCGGCACAAAACAGACCAGAGCTGTCAAGGCGGTCAAAGCACGCTTCAGACTCGCCCTCACCGGAACCCCCGTGGAGAATTCGCTCGTCGATCTTTGGTCGATATTCGATTTCATCAACCCGGGGCTTCTCGGTTCGGCGGCCGAGTTTTCGCGGTTTTCAAAGGGGCTCGCGAAACAACCCGAGGGATACGCGCGCCTCAAACGTATCGTCACTCCCTTCATTCTTCGCCGTCTCAAGAGCGATAAAAGCATCATCAGCGACCTGCCCGATAAGATCGAGATGAAATCGTACTCGCAGCTTTCGCGCAAGCAGGCTCTGCTCTATCAGTCGCTTGTCGACTCGCTAAAACGTTCTCTTTTAACTTCAGGCACAGAGATTCAGCGCAAGGGCATAATTTTATCTTCAATAATAAAATTTAAGCAGATATGTAACCATCCCGACCAGTACGCAGGCAGCGGCGAATTTGCCGAACGCGACAGCGGCAAATTCGAGCGTCTCACCGAGCTGTGCGAGACGATACGCGAGAAGCGCGAACGGCTTCTGGTGTTTACGCAGTTCCGCGAAATCATCGACCCCCTTTGCGCACATCTCGAGACTCTCTTCGGACGCGCGGGACTCGCCATACATGGTGAGGTTGCGGTCAAAAACAGAAAAGATATTGTCGCGAAATTTCAGAGCGATGAGTATGTACCTTTCATGGTGCTATCTCTCAAGGCGGGGGGAACAGGACTCAATCTCACCGCGGCAAACCACGTCATTCACTTCGACCGCTGGTGGAACCCCGCCGTCGAAAATCAGGCGACCGACCGCGCATTCCGCATCGGCCAGACGAAGGGGGTCGTGGTGCACAAGTTCATCACCAGCGGCACCATCGAGGAGAAGATCGACCAGATGATAGAGGATAAATCGAAGCTCGTCACCGATATTCTTCCCGACGTGCAGGAGAACTGGCTCACCGGGATGAGCGATGAAGAGATCATGCAGCTGGTTCGTCTTGAATGAATGGAGGATACGATGTCCCGTTACCACGGTTTTCCTGAATATGTTTCAGTCGCGAAGAAAAAAAAGAATTCCGAAAAAGCGCTCGCGAAACTTAAAAAATCCGGCCACTCGCTTTCGCCCGTTATCATAGATGGCACGAAGATCGCGAAGAGCTGGTGGGGCATCGAGTGGATCAAGAATCTCGAACGCTACGCCGATTATGAAAACCGCATCGGGCGGGGCAGAAGCTATGTACGCCATGGCGCCGTGATTGATCTTCGCATCGAAAAGGGCGAAATAAAAGCACTCGTTCAGGGCAGCAAGAGCCGGCCCTATACGATAAAAATAACGATCGCCCCTCTCAAGAAAAAATCCTGGCGCGATATTATCGAAATGTGCGAGGGCAAAATCGATTCGATCGGCGAACTGCTTGCCGGCAAATTTCCCAAAGAGCTCTCGGAGCTCTTCACCGCGAAGGGAAAGGGTCTTTTCCCTTCACCGAAAGAGATTCTCTTCGACTGTTCGTGCCCCGACTGGGCCTCGATGTGCAAACACGTCGCGGCCGTTCTCTACGGTGTCGGCGCGCGGCTCGACAGCGCCCCCTCAGTGTTTTTCACCCTGCGCGGTGCGGATGTCGACGAACTGATCGTCAAAACCGTCGCCGTCGAAACGAAACGCATGACCGACAAAGCCGCGTCGAAAAGCCGCCGCATCATGAGCGGGGCCGATCTCTCCGCGACCTTCGGCATAGAGCTTGCGCCGGCGCCGGTTGAGACTTCGAAAAAGAAAAGTCCATCGGCAAAAGCACCCCGAGGCGCGGCGAAGAGTGCCGCGAAGAAATCAACATCGCCTGCGCCGCGACGGGCGGCGGCCAAAACAAAACCCGGCGCAGGCAAAGGCGGCTCTACAAATAAAAAGGCTACAGTCTCAAAAGAAACAAAAAATATTGCGGCTATAAAGAAAGCCGGCAAAGCTTCACTACTGAAAAAACCGGGATCAAAGTGATTCTTCTTTTATGACCAGCGTCGCGAAGCTTTCGGGAAGCATTTCGATCGCATAGAGTCTGCCGTTGATGTTTCCGGTGAGAGTGCGCTTCTTGGCGCCCGTATTCATCAGCTCGACGATCACATCCCCCCCCGGCGTTTCAAAGGCAATCGCGCCTGGACATTTCCCTTTTGTATCGAGATATCTCGACCCCTTCGTCACGTAGCGGCTGAAATGCTCAAAGGCCCTGAACATCGGCGTATAGGTGACCTTTCCGCTTTTCGTGTCGACGACGATCGCACTGTTCTGGGGCCACGGCAGCTTTTTGTCGATATTCTTTCCCTCCTGGTCAAGAACGATGTTCCAGAGCATGTAGGTTTCGGCTCCAAGTGAGAGATAGCTTCTCATCCGCGCCCAGGTATAGGCCGCGTATTTGAAGTCGTTCGGTGCCCTGTCGGGATTAAAGCCGCCTTTCCAGTGCCAGTTGCCGCAGTCGGTTTCAGTCTGCATGACGGGTATGCCGGGATGCTTTTTCGAAATCTGTGCGATCTGCGCATCCCCATCCCACTGCAGCCCGATAAGCCCGACATATTTTTTCGCCTCGGGATCATCAAGCACACACTTCGCAAAGGTGTCATATCTGCCGTCATTCAATGTCCCGAGCATGATCTTTGTCGAAAGCGCGCGCTGCGCGAAAAGCGGCCCGCAGAAATCTCTGATGAATACGCGGAACTGCTCGGGCTTCCATCCCCCGTTGGGGTAGCCCGTGACTACAACCGGCTCGTTCTGCACGGCGACAGCATAAATATTCATACCCTGCTTTGCGTATTCTTCAGAAAATTTTGCCAGGTAGAGGGCGTAGGCCTTGTAGTATTCGGGTTTGTCGATAAAATTTCCCCCCTCGTAGCCGTTGTTGTCTTTCATCCACACCGGCGGGCTCCACGCGGACCCCCACAGAACAAGATCGGGACGCACCGCCTGCGCAGCCCTGATGTAGGGTATCAGATATTTCTGATCGCGCTCGAGCGAGAAGTGCTCCATTGCAAAATCGTCCGCAACCGGTGCAAGAGTGTAGCGCTCGAGAGCGTAGTCGCTCGCGCCGATTGGAATTCGCCCGTAGGAGAGATTGGCCTCATCAGGGCTGAATATAGCGCTTACAACCTTCTGCCTCTCCGCTTCATCGAGTGTTGATAACGCGGCCCATCCCTGTTCGTTGAAAGAGCCGCCGAAGCCCAATATGGAATGCATTTTCGAGGCAGTATCGACCGTGAAATCGGCACTTCCCTTGCCGACCGGTTTGACAAGGCCGTTCATTTCTGCGCGTATCTTTTCACCGGCAGTGACATAGCAGGTCACATCTTTCCCCCTTTTTTCGCTGCCCTCACCCGTCAGCTTGTCCGAACAAGCGAACAGAAGAGAAAAGAGCATGAGATATATAACTTTTCTTTTCACACAATCTCCTTATTGTCATCTGATTTTTGTACTCTTAATAATAGACTTGCTGCAAATCTGATAATCAAGCGCCATTCGCCCCGCCTCCGGCGGGGCGAATGGCCTAATTAATTCAGTTACGCAACAGGTTTAATATCATGTTTCAATCACGGATAACTATCTATATTATAGGATTTTAAGTTTTAATTTGGTTTTCTGCATTCGGATTTTCTCTTCTGCGCCTGTTTTATCAAAATAGTCTTGCACAATGTTTCACTTCACTGTATTAATAATGACAATCTCTGCTGCCTCGTCGCCCGCTTCGGTTCAAAAATTTTCAACACAAAGGAGCCGCTATGCCATATCAACTGGTTCACGACACAAAGAAAACCGTCACCACCGGCAAATTCTACCCCCTGGGTGCGACACCCGACGCCGCGGGCACCAATTTCGCCCTGTACTCACAGCATGCGGCCGAGGCCTTTCTGCTGCTATACGATTCAAAAGATGCGCAAGAGCCGAGCGATATAATCCGGCTGCCGAACAGAACGAAGAATATTTTTTACGCGCATGTTGCCGGCGTGAAGCCGGGTCAGCTCTACGGCTACAAGATGCGCGGGCCGTACGACCCCCGCCAGGGTCTGCGCTTCAACGAACACAAACTGCTCATAGACCCCTACGCCAGGGCTCTGTCACACAAATTTGTAAACAGGGACAACCTGCTGCTCGCTTACGACATCAACTCGCCCGACAAAGACCTCGCGATGGACACGCGCGGCAATGACGCCCTTGTTCCCAAGTGTGTCGTCGTTGACGACGACTTCGACTGGCAGGGCGACCGCCAGCTCGAGATTGCCTTCGAGAAGACGATAGTCTACGAGACCCATGTGAAGGGCTTTACCGCGCATCCCTCATCGGATGTTCAGAATCCGGGAACCTACCTCGGTCTCGCCGAGAAGATCCCCTACCTGCAGAGTCTCGGCATCAACGCCGTCGAACTTCTGCCTGTTCACGAATTCTACGTCGAGGATTTTCTTGCGCAGAAGGGGATGACGAACTACTGGGGCTATAACACCGTGAACTTCTTCGCACCCGAGCAATCCTATTCGACCGGCAAGTCACCCGATTCGGCGATTACCGAGTTCAAGACGATGGTGCGCGAACTTCATAAAGCGGGCATCGAAGTGATTCTCGACGTAGTCTACAACCACACCGCCGAGGGCAACGAGCACGGCGCGACTGTCAGTTTCAAGGGCATCGACAACCCTAGCTACTACTGCCTTACGGGAAATCCCCGCGAGCCGTGGCGCTACTACATGAACTACACCGGCTGCGGCAACAGCGTCAATCTCGGTTCGCCCGTCGTTCTTCGCATGGTGCTCGACAGCATGCGCTACTGGGTAAGCGTGATGCATGTGGACGGCTTCCGATTTGATCTGGCAAGCGTGCTGGGGCGTGAGGATGGGATGTTTCAGCGTTCAGGCGCCTTCTTCGACGCGGTCAGCCAGGACCCGGTGCTCTGCCGCGTAAAACTCATCGCCGAACCGTGGGATCTGAGCACCTATCAGGTCGGCAACTTTCCCCTCGACTGGTCGGAATGGAACGGCAAGTTCCGCGACAACGTTCGCCGCTTTCTCAAGGGGGATGACGGAACGATACGCGAACTGGGCTACCGCCTTACCGGATCGAGCGACCTCTACGGCGACGACGGCCGCACCGCCTACAACTCAATTAATTTCATCACCTGCCACGACGGATTCAATCTGCACGACCTCGTGTCGTATAACGGCAAGCACAACGACGCAAACGGCGAGGGTAACCGCGACGGCTCGAACGACAACTTCTCCTGGAACTGCGGCGCGGAGGGCGAAACCGCCGACAAGGAGGTGCTGGCGCTGCGCTTTCGGCAGATGAAAAACGCGATGTGTTATCTCATACTCTCTTCGGGCACGCCGATGATATTATCGGGCGATGAGTGCGCGCAGACGCAGAAGGGCAACAACAACGCCTACTGTCAGGATAACGAGATCAGCTGGTTTGACTGGACGCGGGTGAAGGGCAACGCGGAGATTGTCGATTTCGTGCGCAGACTCATCGCATTCCGCCAGAGCCACACGGTCTTTCTGCGGCGCAAATTCTTTACCGGCGCGGACTGCAATCTCAATAACATACCCGACCTCTCATGGTACGGCGACAATCTCGATTCGCCGAACTGGGATAATCACGGTCTGCACTGCGTCAGTATGCTTATCGACGGCACCGAAGAGGGCGGCGACTACTTCGTCTTCGTCACCTTCAACAGCGATTACACACTGCACAAAGTAATGATCCCGCAGATCGCCGGCCGAAAGTGGAGCCGGGTGATCGACACATCAATCGCCCCTCCAAACGATTTCGTAGAAAAAGGCGCGGCGATCTCACCCCAGGATCACTATCTTGTCAATGCGAGATCGATCGTCCTTCTGATCGCAAGGTGACTTCACAATAATATCCGCTCCCGCCAGGGAGCGGATATTATTGCGCGACCCTCTCCTGATTACATTCCATATAAAATTATTGAATAAATTTAAATAATCCTCCGCGATACCGGACTGGCCGCAAAACTGATTGACTTTTATCCCTTCACTGTCATGAGTAATGAGGCTTGTCAACGTAAACTGAATTCAATTCAAAGGTGTACCCGTGAAAAAAATAATTGCCGCTATTTCATTGACGATGCTGGTAATACTCTTCTTCGCAGGAATGATTTCAAACATTCTGCCCTCTTATTTAAGCTTTAATAATTTTGATCTCGTGGACAAGGATTCTTTTGACCCGGTAAAACAGTATGAATTGGTCAGAAAAGCCGCCGGTGAGGGGTACAGGCTTGAGGCGATGAAACTTACCTATGTGAAAAGTGACGGTCTTCTGCACTTCAACGAGGGATATGCGCCCGAAGCCAGTTATCGGTTTTTTAAAATTGCCGAGAGCTCCGGAAAGAAGAATCTTCCCGTCGGCATAAAAAAGGAGATTCGCTACCGCATCGCCGAGGTGATTGTAAGAAAGCCCCTCTCATTCAAAGTGCTCACCTCGGGCAAAAGCACACGCGTCCTTTTTTCCAGAGGCATAAAAGTTATGCGACACGGGATAACCACTGACGCCGTTTTTAATGAAATCGAGGCACCCTCATCTTCTATCAAAACAATGTGGGATGAAATACGAAGAAATACCGGCATACCCGAAAACGCCGTCGCTGATGTCATTTACGACGGCGACTATTCATTCAAAATAAACGGAGAGGAAACAACCTCATACAATTTTGACAGCGCAGGTTCCGCGAAATAGCGCTTTTCATAAGTTGAAACTTTCGCACCGCCATCACCTGCGTTCCGATAATATCAACAGCGACGAAGTGTTCATAGCGCACAGTTATACGGGGGAATATAATGAGAAAAGCAATTATTCTGCTGCTCGCCTCGACCATGGTTTTCGCGGCCGAGCCGGTTAATCTAATCATAAACGGCAATTTCACTAAGGGCTCAGAAAACTGGTTTACCTATGCCAACGACTCGGGCCGGTGCAGCCTCAGGATCACCGACAGCGGCGCCTCTGTCGACATTTTGCAGGCAGGAAATTTTGCATGGTCGGCCGCACTCGCACAGGGCGGCATCACACTCGAAAAAGGCTCCGTCTACCGCCTCTCATTCACCGCGAGCGCCGCTGAAACAAAACGGATCATCGTTACAGTCGCGAACCCCGAAGAGCCGTACAACTCATACTCGGGCATTCACAAAGTTAATATCGCCGGCGAACCGAAACGATTCTCTTTCGACTTCACGATGCGGCGCGCCGGCTGCGCAAATGCCTCACTCGCATTTCAGTGCGGCGGGGGGAAAGGGACAACGATTCTATTTAAAGACGTTGCACTGGTGAAATCCGGCACCGCCCCCGAACAAAAGCTCCCCGCAGAATTTCCAAAACCCTTTGCCGCGTCAATAATGCGTGGAATTAATCTCGGCAATACCCTCGACGCGCCGAACGAATCGGACTGGGGCCCTGAACTGTGCGAGGAGTATTTCGACATTATCAAAGATTCGCGCCGCTTCGATCATATCAGAATTCCCTGCCGGTGGGAGACACATACCGCCGGCGCGCCCGGATATACAATCGATCCCGAATGGATGCGGCGCGTTGACTGGGCGGTCTCGTGCGCCCTCTCAAGAGGATTTTATGTTGTGCTGAATATGCACCACAATACAAATTTTCAGGATAACCCCGCCGCCGAGAGCGCGCGCTTTCTCGCCATGTGGCGGCAGATCGCCGAACATTTCAGGGACTATCCGCCGAATCTCTATTTTGAAATCTACAACGAGCCGGGCAGCCACAAAGATTCAAAATGGGGAACCCTCGATGATCCCGAGATATGGAACCGGATCTGGCCCCAGGCCTACCGCGTCATCCGCGAAACAAACAAGACACGCACGATCATCATCACCGGCCCGAAATGGGGAAGCCCCGACACCTTTACACAGCTGAAGATCCCCGACGATATCGCCGCCGACCCGAATATCATGGCTGCGGTTCATTTCTACTACCCCGCCGATTTCTGCTTTCAGGGCAGCTCGGGCAACGGCTTCGATTCAACGCCGCTTGTGCGGTGGCGAGGCAGCGAAGCGGAGAAGAAGGCGATAACAGAGCGGCTCGACAAAATCTCAACCTGGTGTAAAAATAAAAATATCAGGCTCTGGAACAGCGAATTCTCGTGTTTTGACACAAAGGCACTCAGAGAGGAGCGCCTGAACTGGGCGGAATTTGTCAGAGCCGAGTGCGAAAAGCGCGGCATCGCGTGGGCCTACTGGGATTTCTCGGGCGACCTCTCTTCGCTGTATAATGTCACCGAACACAAATGGGAAGATGAAGAGCTTCTCAATGCGCTTTCGCCGCTGAGCCGGAACGGATCAGCGGCGAAATAGAATTCTCTCGATTGAACGAGGCTCGCGGAGCTGGGGTGAGGGCGTCAGATGAAAAGATATATTGGCAGCACTCAAATATTATTTGCTGAAGTCTTCGCCCGGTATTATTCGAGAATCGGGTTGAAAGAGTTAATTTTTAGTGGTTCCTTTGCATCATTCGCTTGCGTCAAGTTCAATGTTATCTTCGCATCAGGAGAGACAATATGAAAGAGTGCACCAGACAACATCCTTCGTTCGCACTTTGCGGACTCAACTGCTGCCTGTGCCCGCGCTATCATACCGACGGTACGTCAAGGTGTCCGGGCTGCGGCGGCCCTCACTTTTCGCAGAGCCATCCGCCCTGCGCGGTGTTCACCTGCAACAGCAAACATGACAGCGTCGAGTTCTGTTTTCAGTGCACTCAGTTTCCCTGTAATAAGTACAGCACTCAGAGTCAGAGCGATTCTTTCATCTCTTACCGGAATGTTCTGTCAAACATGGAGGATGCCGCTCGCGACCTTAAAAAGTACCTGGCCGAGCTTACGACGCGCCATGAGATTCTTATCGACCTGCTCACGATTTTCAATGACGGAAGATCAAAGGGGTTCTACTGCCAGGCGGCGAATCTGCTTCCCCTTGCGGAGCTTTTGAAGATTATGAAACAGATCGATGGGGGCATCAGATATTCCGAGGGTTCCGCGAAAGAAAAGTCGGCAGCCATAAAAGAACTGCTCAAATCTAAAGCCGACGAAATGAATATCGGCCTGGCGCTCAGAAAATAACCGAGGCGCCCGCAAAGTTTTTCATGTAAGGAGTTCATCAGCAGGCACGAAATCAAAGCCGCCGGGAGAGCTTCCCCCCTTAATTCACCCGTTTGCCGCTGCCGGCTTTCTGAAACAGGGTGTAGTTCTTCTGATTTATTTCGTAGACACCGGTGTCTTCAAATTCGGCCATCTTCTTTCCGCTCATCGCCTCATAAAGCCGGCGCAGTATCAGCTCGCCCCAGAGATCCTGCCGCTGCGCGACCGCAAGAGTGAGCCATCCCCTTTCAATCAGATCAAGAGACTCCTGCGTACGGTCGAACGAGGCCGAGAAAATATTTTTACCGAGCTCGAGATGGATCTTCTCTACAAAGGCCGCCCCCTGCGCATCGAAGCAGACGAAGCAGTCAAAATCGGGATGCTCAGAAAAAGTCTTCTTGAGCGACTGCCATCGCGCATCCTCGTGCGAAGTTTCGGGGTCATCCAGGGCCAGCACATTCATGCGCGAATATTTTTTCAGGGTTCCCGTAAATCCGTCAATTCTCTGTTTCTGATTGAGCATCGCCGCGCTCGACGTGCTGCAGATAATCGAAGCGCTCCCGTTCATCGACTTTGCGACCACCTCGGCCATGAAGACACCGGCCCGCGCATTGTCGGTACCGATAAAGCCGAGCCGCTCCGAATTCGGAAGGTCGGTATCGAAGCAGGCGATCCTGATCCCCGCTGCAGTCGCGCGCGATATCGATTTTCTCAGCTGCGGACTGTCGATCGGCCCCAGGCCGATGGCCGCGACCTTACGGTCGATGAGATCGTTCACAATTCTGACCTGTTCGTCAGAGTTATACTCTTTCGGCGCGATACAGATCACCTCGATGCCCAGCTTCTCTGCGGTGATTTTCGCAGACTCAAAGGTGTCTTTGAAAAAGGGGATATCGACGCACGGAACCACCGCCATTGTCATCTTTGCCTTCACATTCTTGGCGAAGTTGAGCCCTTCAACCTTATGCGTCATCGCGTCGATATATGTTTTCATGTTTGTCGAGAGCTGCACCAGAATATCGACCGAGTTGTTCTGCGAATACATGAGCGAGGTGATCTCTTCAGTAGAGGCGGCCGCCTCCTCGGCGACAGAGGCGATGCTTGATATTGAATCGGCGAGGGCCGCCTTGTACTGCAGCAGGACATTTATTCCCGACTCGACATCCTTAAGCTGCCGGTCAAGCTCCTGTATCGATAACGATATTTTATTGAATGCCTCGTTGGTTTTATTCACCGAATTGTCTTCATACGAAAGTGTATTCATCGTCTGTCCGAGGGTCTCGGTGGTGATCTGCACCTGGTTCTGAATATTTCTGACAAGGGCGCCGATTTCACTGCTTGAGGCAAGGCTCTGCTCCGCAAGCTTTGTAATCTCTTCGGCGACCACCGCGAAGCCCCGTCCCTTTTCGCCCGCTCTGGCCGCTTCAATTGATGCGTTCAGCGAGAGCAGGTTTGTCTGATTGGCGATCTCGGCAATTACCGTGGTAATCTGACTGATGTTCTTCGCGGTGACATTAAGCTCCCCGATGCGCTTGTTTACCCCGACTATGCTCTTTTCGGACGAGTGGCTCTTCTCGAGAAGCTCGAGAATATTCTTGCGCCCGAAATTGCTCATCTCCTGCGCTACGAGAGCCTTTTCACTCATCAGCCGCGAAGAGTCCGAGACGCTCTCGAGCTTTTCTATCAGATCGTTGGTTATTCTGGCGCACGACTCGGCATCCTCGGCCTGCTGCATCGCCCCCCTCGTCACCGACTCGAGAGAATCAGTGATAATCTGCGAATGTTTGGAAATCTCGCCTGAGGTGTTCATGACCGTATTGGTGAGATGGTGAACCTCCTGGGTCGTCTCGAATACCTTTGAAACAATTTCGTGAAAGAGGGCAATCTCTCCGTTCAGCTCGCGCTTCAGCAGCGAGTAATCGGCTATATCCCTCTCGTTGAGGTGCACGGTAAGGTCACCCTCCTTGACTTTTCTGATGCCGCCGGTTATCTCGCGCAGGCGGCCCTGCGCGGCAATAAGGGCCCTGAAATTCATGACCATGCCGATCACGGCTGAAAACGCGATAATTACCAGCAGAGTCCTGCCGACCCCGGCGCCGGGTGAAAGATTCAGCAGACCCGCCGCCAGAAGATAAACGGCAAGCAGGGGCGGCAGCGCCGCGATTATTACACGGATAATTATCTCTCTGTTTCGAACTATTCCGTCACCCAGGCTCATATTTGTTATCCATAAAAGTTATTTTGTGATTGCTGACCGCACTTTTGCCGCGATATTCTTATATAACTTCATAGTGTCATTAATTCAAATAGAAATCCATATTAACCTCGTTTTTCAGATGCATGAACCGACCTTCCCTGACATCTCTTCGGAACAACGGCCCGAAAAATTATCACACAACAATTTCTTGACTATTTTCTATATGCGGCAAAGAAGAGATGATAAAACAATTCCATCCCGCCTGTAAATCATGCGGAAATACCGACAGCAAAGGCATTCAATGATTACTGATGATTTTTTTTTGGATACTGCGCGTCTCAAGATCAGGCCCCTCAAAGATGAAGACTGCGAATCAATGCTGCGAATTCAGGGAAATCCGGCGGTTACACAATTGACACCCGATGAAACCTGGGAAGATATCGATGACGCTGAAGATTTTTTAGAGTTCGTGAAATGGCTCTATACCGACAACCCCTTGAGGGATTGGTTCAGGTATTTCTTTGCAGTAACAGAAAAACAGAGCGGCAATCTGATCGGATACTGCGGTATCGGCAATCCTGAGTTTAATCCCTCTCTGGTTGAAATCTTTTACTCTCTCGATCCTGAATTCTGGGGGCGGGGATACGCCACTGAAACGGCAAAAGCGCTGCTCGAATACGGATTCACCGCGCTGGGTCTGTCGAAAATAACCGGCTTCGCGCATCCGGACAACGCAGCCTCGCTGCGTGTGCTTGAAAAGGCCGGTCTCAATCAGTCCGGTTATATTTCGGGTCTTGAGGAAAAATTCGCCTATTTTAACGGCGAGCCCTTTTTCGAATTATCCAGCGAACAGTGGAGTGCGCCTGATGAAAACAACTGAAGTTACGATTGATAAACAATATACCTGCGTCAGCGGTTTTAAAGACGATCCCGCACTTCGCGCAGGTTTCAACGAGCTGGCAAAAGAGAGCTTCGGTTTTGATTTTGAGACATGGTATCGCAACGGTTACTGGGGTGATAATTATTCACCCTGCGCTCTCGTCGACGGGGAAAGAGTTGTTGCAAACGTCTCGGTCAATTTCATCGATTTTATCGCAGAGGGTGAAAAGCGCCGATTTATACAGCTGGGCACCGTGATGAGTGCGCAAAGCCACAGAAAGCACGGGCTCGGAAGGTTTCTTATGCAGCATATTCTCGATGAATATCGTGATACCTGCGATCTCATTTACCTGTTTGCCAATGACAGTGTGCTCGATTATTATCCCCGCTTCGGGTTTTCACGCGTGACCGAATACCGGCATTCGAAGAATATCGAAGTGCGCACGCTTACGCCGAATATCATAAAGCTCAATATGAACGACAGAACCCAGCGCGATTTGGTGGTGAAAGCGATTGAGAGCGCGCAGCCCTGCTCGCCCCTTTGGATGCAGGCAAACGCCTCTCTGGTGATGTTCTACTGCACCTCAATCATGGCACATAACGTCTATTATGTGAAAGAGTTCGACGCAGTCGTCATCGCCGATCTTGACGACGAGGTGATGTTTCTCAACGGCGTATTCGCGCCGCGCAAGGTCGCTCTCGATGACATCATTGCGGCAATCGCCAACGCGACCATCACGAGAGTCGTCACCGGCTTCACACCCGATGATACCTCTTCGTTCGAGTGTGAGCCTCTTACAAAAGAGAACTCTAGCCTGTTCATTCTCAACGACAGACTCGACCTTTTTAAGGACAAAAAAATCATGTTTCCCGTACTGTCGCACGCGTAAACCGTTTGCGGCGGTTCAATTCAGCAAACGGCGGACAGGAGGCAGTGAAAATTGAAACTTTCCGAGTTCACAGAAACAGATATTGATCTTCTCAAACGGATATTTCAAAACCACGACGTTATGCGCTATACTCTTGACGCCCCCTATACCGACGCGCAAATCGGAAAATATCTGGAAAACATTCTGTCGAACAACCGGGCAGGCCGGCAGAGACAGCAGTATGAATACAAAGTTACAGTCGACGGCCGGCATGTCGGCTTTGCCGATTTCGAAATCATACGCAGAATGCCTCGCGGGGGGATTTCTGAAATAGGCTATCTTCTGCTGCCGGATGAATGGCACAAGGGATATGCGAGCGCAATCTGCAAAGAGCTCATACGGATCTGTTTCGATGAGCTGAAGCTTCATAAGGTCGTCGCCTCGTGTAACGAAGAAAACACCGCTTCGAGCCGGGTCATGGAAAAGTGCGGAATGATCCGCGAAGGGAAGCTGCTGAATCACCGCTACAAGAACGGCAAGTTTGTTCACGAACTCAAATACGGCATCCTGAACCCTGTTCATTTTTAGCCGGATGAAAATGTCCGGCCGTCCCCGACATGGGGCTATTCAAAATACGCAGCACACCTTCTATAAACAATCCGGTCAGGTTTTCTGACATAACTAAAGCCGGTCGCGGATATCAAACCCGGTTCCGCGGCATCTCCATTTTTTTGAAATAATCAATAAATTTTTGCAATTTAGTGCCGATCGCCAAAGATTTGATTATACTTGCTGAGTTGATGTTTTGTTAAACTAACTCAACCTCCTTTCTATTTATCTTGGCTGGTCCGCAGGCGTCCTTTTCGGGGGATTTTTTGCGGGTACAATAAGCTTAACGCCGCTTCGCCTTTGTGAAGCGGCGCTTTGTTGTCTGCCCGTAAGGTTTGAATACGCCCCCCCGGTTTAATTGACAGCCGGTTGCGGACAGCTTATCGAAACAACCGGCAGATACCGGACTAAAGATTTAAAGCTCGTTTGAAATTGACAGGTGAACTTATATGAAAGTGCGCTTATGAATAACACTCTGACGGATAAAATTCAAATTGGAATCTCAGCCTGCCAGTTCGGCGCAAATGTGCGCTATAACGGCAAAAGCCAGGATGTAACCATGTTTCTCGGCCGCGAGCGGGGGGACTTCATCTGGCATCCCGTCTGCCCCGAAGCGGCAAGCGGCATGGGCGTGCCGCGAAATCCCGTCAGCCTTCGCGGCGGCAACGGGGATGATTTCTGGGAGGGACATGCAGATATCAAAAGCCGCGAGGGTAAAAATCTTGACGAGTGGATGCGCGCGGGTGTCGAGTCGTGCATCGGTACTCTTGCCCGCGCGGGTACGCGCGTCTTCATTTTCATGGAAGGAAGCCCCTCCTGCGGCGTCTACCGCACCTCACTGAAGAATAAACGCCTCGGGCATCCCCCCGGCATCTTCGGATCAATTCTGCTGAAAGAGGGGTTTTTTCTGATACCTTCAAGCGACATTCAGAGCCCTTTACGCTGGTGGGACTGGCGCCGAAGGATGTTCGCTTTTGTATGGCTCGATCTGCAGCCGTTCAAGTCGGCCGCCGATGCGGCGGCGTCGTGGCATATCGTCAAATTTCTCGTTCAGGAGATCGCGCGTGCCGAAGCCGACGCGATCGGAAGGGAACTTGCCGGGGCAAACGCGCTTGACGCAGCCGCCATTGCCGCACTCAAACGCCGCATGCTCGACATTCTGCGCCGGCCTTCGAGCACGGCGAAGATCAAACAGTCACTGTGGAAAAATTACTCATTTATGAGAAAACACCTGGGGCTGAGCGTCGAAACCGTTCTGATGCCCAAAGACGAGCGCGGCATCACACACATCGCAAACGAGCTGCGCTCGCTCGAAATAATTTGCAAAAAGAAAAATATTTTATTCGGAGCATCCCCGGTACACTATGCGCAAACCCGGGATATTATTATGACGGAGTAACCACCGCACCGACAAGCCAGTTAATAAGCACAGCAACTGACTTTATTCCGTGACGCTCAAAAACCTCTGAGACTGCGGCGAATTCATTTCTGAGAAACAAAAGCGTATTCTTCGTCGGAAAGTAGGTATAATCGGAGAAACGGAAGAGATACATCTGCACCAGATTGAAGTCATGATTCATTATCGTCGTGCTTCCTTTCAACTCAAGCAGCTCGCGCTCTGCAGCGTAAATCAGACCGGCGAAATCATTATCGGATTCGGCAAGCCGTCTGTCAAAATCCTTCATTCTCGAAAGATAGCCCTTGTGCTCACGAATGCTCCTGTCCAGCGGAAAGCCGCAGGCGACAAGCTCGACAAAAATTCTCACTGTGCTTTCCCTGTCGGGGGGAAGCCGGCGACGCGTGATCCGCTTATGCGCCGCAAGTATTACGACCGCCGCGTCATACTGCCTCTTCAGCTCGATGAATTTCTCATGGCCCGACTCGAGCGCGCTGACATCGGGATGCAGCCGCTTCGCAAGTTTCCAGAAGAGCCGCTTGAGATCCTCATCGGTTTCGATGCGCCCCTCACCGATAGCTTTTTCAAAAATATTCATTGCCGTAGAAAACGCTCTTTCGCGTATTTTACCACGAGGTCGGGCCTGTCGAGAACCATGTCGTGACCGGCTCCTCCGATCAGAACCATTTCTGAATTCCGGTTCATCGCGTGTTTTCTTTTAAAGCGCGATTCGGCAGATGCGAATATGTCATTATCACCGATCAGGTAGACAGCGGGCATCGAAATATCCGCCAACTGCTCATCCCCCAGCACATACCCATCGGAGGGGATACCGGTCGTGCCGGTATTGAAGGCGGTATAAAACAGATCGATGAATCCCTCATCAATCGAATCTTTATTCACGACCATCTTTCTGAGAAACCCGGCGACGTTCCCTCTCGACGGGTTTATCGCCAGCAGCATGAACTGAAGGTTGCCTGAAAAAGTAAAATCGCTCAGCCCCGGCATCGGGTTGATAATGATCGCCCCCCTGAACAGCTCCGGATACCGGCAGGCGCTGTTCATGATCTGCCAGGCACCGTACGACTCGCCGATTGCGTAACAATTTTCAGCGCCGAGTGACGCTACGGTTTCGGCGAGCCATTTTGCAAAATCAGCACTCGTTTCAACTTTGACGGAGGGTTCACTCAAATTTATATCGGCGATAATATCGATCGCGAAAATATGAAAATCATTTTCGAGCGATGCGGCGACGTCGCCCCACATCGTCGAAGTGCCAGAAAAACCATGCAGCAGCACAAGCGGCTGCGCCTCCGGGTTTCCGCACTCGATCACAAAGGTTCTGCCGGACGAGGTCGTAACATAGCGGGTGGTGTACGCTATTTTCCATTTTGCCAGGCGCTGCTGATAAACTGGAAGATAACGCTCACGGTTCACACTGGTTTTGAACACCGGAAGAGCTTCCCCCTTTTTTTCGGAACAACTACTAAGCAGAATTATTATGAAAAAACAGATACAGATAAATAAGAGGAGTGAATGCGATGTGCCGCTCTTCGAACAACGGCGGCACCCCTTGACCGGATTTATGAATTTCATTTTCACACAGATCTCCCGATTGCCCGTAGAATTTGCGTTTTTTACTCTCTTGAACAGATCCGGGCAGTCAATATGCCCGAACAAAGAGATGCAGCACCTTACAATTTTCTCAGACCCGCCCCGAGAATCACCGCCGCGGCAAGCGACAATGAGGCGCCGAGGGCGAAGGGAACTGCCGGGCCGAATCCGCTCCAGAGAAAGCCGGCGATAATCGAGGCGGGAAGAAGCGCCGCGCCGCTGATTGTCGAGTGAAGGCCGAGCATGGTTCCCTTGAGCTCAATCGGGGCGATCTCTGAGATAAAGGCGCGCTCGACGCCGGCACTCATGGCGGTGAAAAGTCCGTATAATACGAAAGCGCCGAGAATCACTCCTTTGCCCGCCCCCCATGAAAATGCGCCGTATACCGCCGCAAAAACCAGGTATCCGGCGACAAGCACCCGTTTGCGGCCGACTCTATCAGAAAATTTTCCGAGAGGAATCGCGAGCAGAGACGATACCATCGTGTATACAAAGTAGAGTAATACGACAGAAGCGGGATCGTATCCGACATCGGCGGCACGAAGAAGCAGAAAGGTGTTCGATGAGTTACCGAGCGTAAATACAAAGACGACCGCAAGGTAGAGCTTGAGGCGGAAGTCCAGCTTCGTGAGACCTTCAAGCAGACGGGGATTCGCGCTGTGTTCCCCCCGCCGCGCCGTACTCTCTTTTATGAAAAAAAACATAAATAGCGACGCGACAGCGGGGATACACGATATCAGAAAAAGGCGCTTATAGCCGAAAGTTCCCTGCCACGAGCGCATGATAAAAAATGCGGCGAGAATGCCTGCGGCCGAACCCGCCATGTCGAGCGCCTTGTGAAGACCGAATGAGTAACCAAGTCTGGCCGGATTACCGCTTTCGCTCACCAGCACGTCGCGCGGTGCGGTGCGTATACCCTTTCCGAAACGGTCTACCGCGCGGGCCGCGAGCACACCGGACCATGAGGCGGCGAACAATAATACAATTTTATATACCAGTCCGGCCGCGTAACCGGCGAAGGCGATCGGTTTGTTTCTCCTGCATTTGTCGCTGGCATAGCCGCTGAAGACCCTGAGAAGCGCGGCAATACTTTCGGCAATTCCCTCGATTATGCCGACTAACGCGGGTGTCGCGCCGAAGGCGCCTGTCAGATACAGGGGGATAATGGGATACACCATTTCAGTGCTCAGATCGGCGAAGAAACTGACCAGCCCGATGAAAACCACGTTTCTCATACCCGTTATTCTTTTTCGGCCAGATATCCGAGTTCAACACTTTCATCGATCAGCGACCTGGCAAAAGCCCACAGCTCTTCCGAGCCGTCGGCAATATAACTGTTCTTTGCGATAACCATTTCTTTGGTGATGCCGTTCGCCTTCCAGGTATAGCCCTCATTCTTGAAATTCTGCAGCAGCGGCTCGAGCCGGTCGAAGACCGCTGCGAATTTCGCCTCGTTTGTTTCGCGCGCCTCGAACTCGCACCAGAGTTTGTAGTAGAAATCTCTCTGATCGGCCTCGAGCATACCGAATATTTTTTTCGCCGCCTCATCCTCTTTGACGTGAATACTCTCCCGCTCTTTGGCATACAGAAAGGTATCGCCGCAGTAAACCTCAATCACATCGTGTATGAGAAGCATCTGTATCACCTTCTCGATATCGACGGTGAAATTGGCATACTCTTTCATGGCCAGCGCCATCAGACAGACAGTCCACGAGTGTTCGGCGTCATTTTCGAAGCGGGACTTGTCGAAGAGCTTCGTCTTGCGTATGATGCTTTTGATCTTATCAACTTCGAAGATGAAGTCGAGCTGCTTTCTTAAACGGTCGTGATTCATATTGGGCCTCGAGTATTCAATATTGGATTGCTTATGCGTTCTCAAACGCAAGTCAATCCACTTTGCTGAGGTGAGCTAATCACCGCATGCGGGAAGCGCAGACATCGTCTACACCTCTCCCAGAAGCCGGCGGCATGAAACTGCGAATGTTTTATCATCCCAGGGTTTGTTCATGAAAAGGTCTAGTGCGCCGGAACTCTTCAGTTTCTCGAGATGATTCTCGTCAGTCTGGCCTGACACCAGTATCGTCCTCACCGCGGGATCGGATTCTCTCACTTTCATGATGAACTCATCCCCCTTCATTCCCGGCATGAGCCAGTCTGATATCACCAGCTCAACCCTAACCCCTCGGCTTGACAGGTCATTAATTACCGCAAGAGCCTCTGCGGCATTCATCGCGATTTCGTATCTGAACGATGAACCCAAGGCGGCCCTCAACGACTGCCGCAGAGCCACAAGAATGATGGCCTCGTCATCGACTATCAGTATGGCGCGATTAGTACTCATCCTCTCTCTGCCTCTTTATTGCTATCGGCCGGTAACGAAACAGTAAAAACCGTTTTTCCCGGATTACTTTCAAAAACAATTTCGCCGCCGTTTTTACGCGCGAGCCGTCGCGCGACATCAAGTCCGAAGCCTGCGCCCTCACCCAGCGGCTTTGTCGAAAAAAACGGTTCGAAAATCCGCGCCTTTATTGATTCGGGGATACCGGAACCGGTGTCGCTCACGGAGATATACACGAAACCCTCTTTCTCTTCTGCAGAAAGACCGATTCGGCCGGAGTTTTGCACAGCCTGAATCGCATTTTTGATTATATTGAACAATATTGTCTTGAAATCCTCAAGTCGGGAATAGACTTCAATATCATCACGAACACTCATTTCTATTGATGTCTCACGATTCAATTGACTGAATAGTCCAAGTACACTATTCAATTCGGCGGCAATTCGAATTGATCGCGGTTCATCGAATTCCCCGCTTCTCGTGTATGTCCTGAGCAGCGCGATAACCCGGGATGCTCTTGAGACGGCCTCCTCAACAATAGCCGCACCATGAAGCGAACCAAGCGTCGCCCGAAGTACCGCCACGAATGTTTCCGCACCAGGCCCTGTTAAAAAAGGAAGCGCCCGGTCGGCAAGATCCGCAATTCCAAGTTCAGAAAGTTCCTGAGCGATTGAGTCGGCGTCATCCAATCCCGCACTTTTTAATACTGCCGCAGCATCGTGACCGGCTCTCCGCTCGGCAGCGGATGCGACCGATGAAATGTTCAGGCCGCTTTTTTTCGACCTTTCCATCGCCTCTCTGATAAAACCAAAGGCTTTCCCGTCAAGGCTCATCGGATTACTGAAAAACACGTACATGCCCGAGTAGAGGTATTCAATCACCGAATGCGAAGCCGATGACATGGCTGCAAGAGGGGTATTTAGCTCGTGACTGATATTTGCCGTTAACCGTCCAAGGGCGGCCAGCTTTTCTGACGCGAATATGCGGTCTTTCGCCTCTTCGAGTTCTTCCATCGTACGTCGAAGGCTCTCATTGGCCGCCTTTAACTCGAGATTCGCGCCCGTCAGTTCCGCCGTACGTCTCTCAACCGTCTTTTCAAGATTCTCATTCGCAATTCTGAGAAATTTTCTCTCGCGCCTTCTGACAAGGTTGTATACCAGCAGTGCGATAAAGAGCAGAAGAAGAATAATTCCGGCAAGTTTCAACTGCGACTCGTACCTGATCCAGAAATCTACCGGAGCATATTGTATCCTCGCGTCAGGGGGAACGAGCGAGAGATCGACGTCAAACCTCTTGAGGGCCCTGTAATCGAGAGTCGGAATCAGCGCCTCAGATTCACACCATGCGGTCGGAGCAGGACCCTTTCCCAATATGCTGATTATCATCCGGGCGGCCTCACGTCCCATTACTTCGCGATCAGCGAAGTAACCGCCGATGAGTCCTGAACCGAAGGCGTCCATCGTCATACCGAAATACGGCATCGGTGCCGCCGCATCCATCCTGTCCAGAGCCGCACGCCCGCCGAGGTGTTCACCGTTTGCAAGCCACCATTCGCCCGGCAGCAGAAGCGTGAAGGCCGTACCATCCGAATTTTCAAGCGCCGAGCGCACCTCTTCATATCCGGCATTCTCGAATGAAATAAGCTCAAGACGGGGAAACTCGTGCTGTAAAGCCGCAATGTCTCTGCGAAATGCCGGTATATATTCGGGATCTATCGGTGATGCGACGATGTAGGCCCTCTTCGCATCGGGAAAGAATTTTGCCGCCAGACGAAGGGTGGGGGGGAAGGTCATGACTAGAGTTCGGCCGTAAAAACCCTTCATACCGGAATAACGTTCCTGCAGCGATATGTCTATCCAGTCAAAACAGTAAACGGGAAGATCATATGACAGGCTCTGCCGATATCTTTCGGCAGCCTTCACCGCATCGCTCGCCTGAGCGAGGATAATACTGAATCTGAGATTGGCGTAGCGGTGCGACAGCGTATCATCGAAGAGTTGCCGGGTATCGGCCGTCTGCTGAAGTCTGAAGGTATCAAGCGATTCAAGATAGATCTCAGGACGCCACCCGCATGCCACCAGATCTTCTTTCAGAACCTCTATCACCTTTGCCGTTTCTGATGAATCTGTTTCGAGGCTTGAGATGTACAGTATTCTTATCTGGGAAGGCGGAGTGGCTGCCTGCACGGTGACGACAAAGAAAAGAGCCATGGAGAACATGATCACTCTTCGCAGGGATACCGGAACCGACGAAACTATCGAATGCTTGTACAAAGGCATGAAGCCCGGAAAAATCATATAAATCCGCGCTGAAAGTTCAGAGATGCGCTCCGGATTGAAACACAAAACAGTGAGATCAACTGCGAACAAAATTTCAATTTACATCGTCCTTCAATCAATGGATGAAAATCATTATACAAACTCATTTCCAGGCCGGCTTACTTAATCTTAATAGTATATCTTTTTGACATCGTCAGTCAAACAATTTTCAAGTCGGATAATTCAAGCCCTTGTTTCCTACTCTCGCGAAGAATTTCACGTCAATTGCCGGATAACCCGGAACAAACCCGAGCAGACCCCCGAAAAAAGAGCCAGCACAGCAATAAATTACTCCGTTGCTGATATTGCTGAATTTTAATTGCTGCTTCACCCCTCTGTCGATATTATCCTGTTACGTGAATTGCGCATCTCATTTGTCTCTGATTACAGGCGGTCAATAATGCAGCAGCTCAAGGCGCTTCTTTGCGATATAACAAAACTCGAAGTCGATGCGATAGTGAACGCGGCGAACGAATCGCTTCTCGGAGGGGGCGGCGTCGACGGGGCAATCCACCGCGCGGCGGGAGTGCAGCTTCTCGCTGAATGCAGAGCTCTCGGCGGCTGCCCGACCGGCCAGGCCAAAATCACCCAGGGGTATCTGCTTCAGGCACGATATGTCATTCATACTGTCGGCCCGGTCTGGCACGGCGGCTCGCACGGCGAGGAGCAGCTGCTTCGCAGCTGCTACCGTTCATCGCTGAAACTTGCGCAGCGTCTCAACTGCCGCAGCATTGCGTTTCCCTGCATAAGTACCGGGGTGTACGGCTACCCCTGTGAGCTGGCCGCTCCAATTGCGCTCAGCGAGTGCAGAGAGTATCTCGAAAAGAGTAACTGCGATTGCGAAGTCACATTTGCCTGTTTTCTTGAGAATGATTATAAACTCTACGAAAGGCTTCTGACTGAGGCGTAACGGAATCCGCACCGGGCAGCGAAGCGCCGGTGCCCGCAGAGCGCGGTCTTACTTCAAAAAAGCGATATATCCGGCCAGCGGAAGCATGGCAAAGCCGACGATGATCAGACCGACGATGGCGATTATGCGCGAGTGATCCCCCCGCGCGGTAAAAAAATCGGGCTTCTCGTTGCTGTACACGATGGTGATCTCATCGCCGGCGGCGTATTTTTTGCGATTCGAACCGGCCTGCTCCCGGGCGTTGATCACACTTCCGCGGGGCAGAGTGTACTCGACTTCCATAGAATACATTGTGTGGTAGCCCCCGTCCGGAGAGGGATTCTGATATTCATAGTACCCGGTGACTCTCGCCTGCGTCACAGTCGAGAATCTGAATAGCCGCCGCTCCCTGATAAAAAGAAACACGCCCGCAGCCGCAAACGTAAGGCCGAAAAGCAAAACAATCATCGCATCAGACATAGCCGGAATCCTTGTACAAAAATATTTTAATTTAATTTATACGAAAAATTATTTCATATAATCTTCAGGCACCAACTAATGATGTGCCCTCAGGAACCACGGGAGGATCAATGATATTAATAGTGATCATCAGAATGTAGACGGCGTCAAACAGCGCGGCGAATGGTAAAATCCTGCCGACCGACTTTTGCACGACGCCGGCGGTCATCATGAAATAAAGACAGATGAAGGGCCCCACGAGAAAGACAATCGCCGCATATGAGAGCTATTTATCTTTTTATTCCTATCGGCGCAAGTGAAAAAAAGCGGGACGCAAAAAGCCCGCGCCGGTCTTGGCGCGGGCTTTTTGTAAAAGGGGGAGATGACATTGTGCGCGCCCGGAATATATAATCGGTATTCGCCGTAAACGCCGATATGTTCTTCAGTGAATTTCAGAGCCCGAATGCGGCCTGATCTCAGATTTCCGAGCGTATTGATACCACACAATAATGGCATGTGTCGTACGGATATGTATTTCCGCACGTTTTTTTGGCGGGGGGAAGTCGATTTTCATGCCGGAAACAGGATTGTACCCGGCATGAAAACCATGCTTGAGAGGCAATCTCGCCCGGGCTGACCGCACGTCTACCCGGTTTGCAGCGAAAGGATCTCTCTTCTTATAGATCGAACTTCTTCGGCGGATTGCCGCTGAAATCGGCAATGACCGCATGCGCCTGTGCGAGATAGAAAATCTCGAAGGAGGGATTCTCGGGAGTCTTGTAGATCGATTTCACCAGAGAGTTAGCCTCGATAATCTTCGCCTTGATTTTCATATCGTCCGAAAATGAAGCCTTGCCTGATAATCGAATCCACGAGAAATCCTCACCCGAGACGCACAGCTCCACATACGGGTTGGCCTTCATCTCTTTACAGACATCCTTCTGATTTGATGTGCAGAAGTAGAGTCTGCCCCCCTCTTCGAGCATGAACTGAAAGGGCCTCACCTTCGGTCTGCCGTCGATACCGACTGTCGAAAAATATTGTACTTTGTTTTTTGTCAGATACTCGCTTACCGGATTCATCTGATCCTCCTGTATGAATTGATTTAGTAGTCCATTGCCGGAATTATCCCGCCCGGCCAGGGCTTACTTCCATTGCAAATTTACCGCCGTCTGTGCTCGCGGCACCCGCGATGCGCTCTCTTTTGCCGTCTGCAGAGATTCTACTTTTATGATCGCGATCTCTGTCATCATGGGGCCGCCGCATCTATTTACTTAGATGACTAAGTATTATAATCGATTTGAGCTTTCTTTCGCGTACAGACGGTACCCCGTACGCGGTAAGATGAATCAGTACTTCCCCCCGCCCCGCAAAACCCTTATTTAGTTAGACATCTAAATATTACACCGGCAACATTCCCCCCAATTATTGGCGCGCAGCGTCATGATTCGGTGCCGGAACACTCAGCAGTTCTTCAGCATCTTTGCGAGAAGATCCTCAAGAGTATCAAGCTCACCGTCAGATAAGCCGCCGCTGAACTTTTTTATCATGGCCAGTGAAACCTCATCAACCAGAGGCTTAAATTCCCTTCCCCTCCGGGTGATTGAAATATTCGTGATGCGCGAATCGTCGCGATCTTTTTCTTTTGTCGCGTATCCGAGCTTTACAAGTTTTTCGATCAAAACGGTGACCGTCGGCTGTTTGCGTTTGATCCGCAGAGCGATCTCGCTCATCGGCAGCGTACCGCTTCTGAACAGCTCATGAAGAATTGCTCCGTGCGAAGGCACAATGCCTTCTACACCCCGGGCCTTCAGCTGTTCAATTATGAATTTGTGCGCCTCTTCTTTGATGGTTCCCATCAGCGAAATAAACTTTCTCGGTTTCATAAACTGATATTAGTTAGACATCTAAGTATTGTCAACTATTAAACTTCTTTCTTTCCCTCCTTTTGATTTGTTTTTTTAGGCAACAATTAAAAAATCCTTGCCTTATCCGCCTATTAGTTGATTTGATCAACAAATAGGCGGTTGCAGTGCTCTCCCCTTTGCACCGCAACCGTCAAAGATTGCCGCACAGCCTGCCGTAAAAGACAGGCTGTGCGGTTTTTGTGAGGATTGCATGAACTATAAATTTCCGGATAATTTTCTCTTCGGGGCCGCGACCGCGAGCTACCAGGTCGAGGGCGCCGCCAGCGAGGATGGCCGTTCACCCAGCGTCTGGGACACCTTTTCACATACCCCGGGCAGAGTCTTTGAAAATCATAACGCCGATATCAGCTGCGACCAGTACCACCGCTACAAAGAAGACATCGCGCTGATGAAGTCTATCGGCATCAAGGCCTACCGTTTTTCTATCTCGTGGTCACGGGTACTTCCCGCCGGGCGCGGTGAGCCCAACCGCAAGGGCCTTGACTACTACAATCGTCTGGTCGACGCCCTGCTTGAGGCGGGCATCGAACCATGGGTCACCCTCTTTCACTGGGACATGCCCCAGTGCCTGCAGGACGAATACGACGGCTGGCTGTCACGAAAGTCGACCGACGATTTCGCCGGGTACGCCGCGCTGATGGCGCGCACACTCGGTGACCGCGTCACAAAATGGTTCACGATGAACGAGTTCGACTGCTTTACCGACAAGTGCTCGCTGCGCCGCGAATTCGCTCCCGATTTCAAGGCAACCGGAAAACAGGCGGCGCAGATCCGCCACCATGCGCTTCTTGCCCACGGCAAGGCCGTTCTCGCGCTTCGCGCCAATTGCGCAAAGACGCCGATGGTGGGTGTTGCCGAAAATTCGATCTGCACGATCCCTGTCTTTGAAAATGCCGAGCATATTGCCGCCGCGAAAAGGGCCTTTCGAGTGATTAATCAGAGATTTACCGTTCCCCTTATGGAGGGCGCCTACGACCCGGAATACTTACGCGCGCTGGGTGCGGACGCGCCCGATATTGAAGCGGGCGATATGGCCCTGATCGGCACAAAGCTCGATTTATTCGGTCTGAATATGTACACACCCTGCTACATCCGCGCAACAGACGCGGGGGGATGGGAAGTCCTTCCGATGGCCCCTGACCACCCCCGGGCGAAGCCGGCCTGGCTGCGCATCAACCCGTCGATCGGCTACTGGACCACCCGCTTTATTCACGAACTGTGGAAGGTCGATGCTATCTATATCTCTGAGAACGGCTGCGCCTTCGACGATGAGCCCGACGCGAGGGGCGAGATCATCGACACTGCCCGCGTGATGTATCTGCGCGAGCATCTGCGGGGCTTGCAGCGGGCTGCCGCCGACGGTATTCCCGTAAAGGGATATTTTCTCTGGAGTCTTCTGGATAACTTCGAGTGGGTCGACGGCTTCAGCCAGCGTTTCGGCATCATACATGTCGATTATGCAACTTTGAAGCGAACACCGAAACTATCGGCGAAATATTATTCAGAGGTGATCAGACACTGCGGCGCGGTCTAAACCGGCCCGACGCATGACGGATCCGGCGGAAGCCGGATCCTCGGTCTGATTACGTCTGCCCGAGGCGGCCCGGATACGACGACAACTCATTGCATTAAGCGAAGTATGACATAATTTAAATTTCCACCGGTTTTTCCGATATCCCTCAGTTTCTGCTTTCCAGCATCTGTACACTTGTGTGATACTTGCCGGCAGGTCAGATCCAATCCCCATTAAACCCCGACGGAAGGATGCCGGTCCGCTTCACTGCCGGCCGGGCAGGCACTTTCATAGCGCGGATGTACAACGCCTCTGACCAGGACGACCACTTTTGGGAAACGGTATGAACAGTAGAATTTGTAATAAAAATAATTCCGTAAAAACTTCCCCGTCATTCGGCGGAAGATTTTTGCACCTGATATCTCACTTTACTCTTCTTGCATGCTGTGCTGCGCTTTCCTCATGCGGCGGCCGTGCGGATGAAATCACTGTCTTTAAGGCCCAAAGCGGGGGCTACAAATCTTACAGAATTCCCGCGATTGCCGTGACACCAAAGGGAACTGTTCTCGCCTTCTGCGAAGGGCGCCGCTTCAGCCGCAGCGACTGCGGCGACATAGATCTGCTGCTCAGACGCTCGACGGACGGGGGCAGATCGTGGGGAAAACGGATAGTTATCCGCGACGACGGGGCGAACACCTGCGGCAACCCCGTGCCGATCGTACTGGCCGACAGCGGCCGGATACTGCTTCTGACAAGCTGGAATCTCGGCATCGATACCGAGAACCTTATCACCGGCCACAGAAGCGATGATACCAGACGCATCTATCTGAACTATTCTGATGATGACGGACTCACCTGGAGCAGCCCCGCAGAGATCACGGGTATGGTCAAGGCCGCTCACTGGAGCTGGTATGCCACGGGGCCCGGCGGGGCTATCCGCATCGAGAAGGGGGATTACGCGGGACGTATCGTCGTTCCCTGCAACCATGTCGAGGCGGGGGCCGATGTCTCGTATTCTCACGTAATTTTCAGCGACGACGGGGGGATCACCTGGGCAATCGGGGGAAGCTCTCGAGAGCCGATGGTCAACGAATGCCAGGTGACCGAACTGTCGGGGGGACGGCTGCTGCTGAATATGCGCAATTACGACAGAACCAACACCCAACGCCAGGTCGCGCTCAGCGATGACGGCGGAGCGAGCTGGCGCAATCAGAGCTTTGATCCCGCACTGATAGAACCGGCGTGTCATGCGAGCATACGGGCCCTCGCCTGGAACAGTTCCGGTTCACGCAAAGCCGTCTTTTTTATTAATCCTGCCAGCACTCTCGCGCGCGAAAATCTTACCCTCAGGGTGAGTACGGACGAGTGTCTCTCATGGACTGCATCCCGCCAGCTGCACGCGGGACCGGCTGCTTACTCTGATATCGCCGTTCTCTCAGAAAAACAGATCGGCTGCCTGTATGAGGCGGGTAAAAAGAACGCCTACGAGCGCATCGTTTTCCGTTCTATCGATATGGAGAGATTGCTGGAGTAAACATCAACTATTCAAATCGCTTCACCCTGCGATGGCAATAGGGCACTTTTCCGGTTTTGTCGTAGTACCGGCGGTGGTACTCCTCAGCCGGGTAAAATTCAGCCGCCGGCTCTATCCGCGTCGCCGCATTAATTCCCTTTTCACGAAGCTTCGCGACAAGGCGCTCCGCTATCTGACGCTGTTCTTCATCGAAATAAAATATCGCTGATAAATACTGTTCACCGATGTCAGGCCCCTGACCGTTCCGCTGTGCGGGGTCATGGATCTCGAAAAAGAGGCGGACGAGATCTTCATAACTCACCAGATTGCTGTCGTAGATAATTTCAACGGCCTCGAGATGTCCCGTCATCCCCGTGCAGACTTCGCGATATGAGGGATCAACGGTTCTGCCGCCGGTATATCCCGGCATCGTCGAGATTACCCCCTTGAGATTCTGAAAAAAATATTCGACTCCCCAGAAGCATCCCCCCGCAAAAATCGCCCGCTCTTCTTTACTCTTTTGAGAAAGTTCAGTTTCGGGAGAAGCATCATTTTGCGTTGACTGCCGCGAAGATGATCCTTCAGCACTCTGCGCGGCAACAAAGTGCAGCGAAATCGAATTGACACAGTGACGTAGATTTTTCTGAGTAAAGCCCTCTCCCGCAAACACATGACCGAGGTGACCTCCGCATTTTGCACAGGTGATTTCTACACGCCGGCCGTCGGCGTCTGTCAGCTTTTTCACCGCGCCCCTAATTTCGTCGTCGAAGGCCGGCCAGCCGCAGCCCGAATGGAATTTATCTTGTGCGCGGTAAAGCGGTTCTCCGCACTGCCGGCAGTGGTAGGTTCCCGTCTCGAAGTGGTCAGTATATTTACCGGCAAACGGAAGTTCTGTGCCCTTGTCAACTATGACTTTTTTCTCTTCTGCTGAAAGGGGTTTCATAGCATTCACCTCAATTGTTTCAAATCTCTAACTTATTGACTGCAACCTCTGAGAGAAACCCGCCAATTTTGTTACAGGGCGAAGCGGATTTTATGAACTCTGCACCGCCGATAACTGACACTAGGGAACCTCGAATAATTACCACCCGCAATGATTCTACCTCGTTTTTCATTGGAATTATTCGAGGTTCGAGTTGCGAAGATTATTTTTTAGAAATTCCCACTATATATAGCGCCGCACCTGCCGTTTATACGCGAGATACTCTTCACCGTGAACCGATGCGAGATATTTCTCTTCATTGAGTATCATCAGATGAAACAGCAGAATAGTGATACCGGCAGAAACTGCCAGCAGAAGTGTCGTTGAATAGAGAACTATTCCCGCAAGAAAAAAGTCATACGAAAGAAAGTAGGGATTTCTGGAAAAACGGTATGCTCCGGAAGTAACCAGCCGGGTCTTCTCGTCTGCGTTGACACCGATCCGCCACGAATCACCCAGAGAGAGAGATGACAGAATACTCATGATAAACCCGAAAGCGGCGAAGACAATACCCGCAAATGAAAGCACAGGCGAGGAATAGAGGATTACAGAAATTGCTGACGCACTCTGAACGTGCAGGTTCAGAAGAAACAGCAGAGTCGCCAATGTCGCAAAGAGAATCGAAGTATTCACGAGTATTCCGCGCGCCTTGATTTTTTTGCCTGACTTTTTTGACAGAGCGAATGCCCGTAAGAAAAAAAAACACGTAGAACAACACAACAAGCGCGGTCATGTACCATTTCATAATTTTATTGTTCCTTGATAAGATTATTGCCTGCGGCAGACGGAATCACCACCCGGACAAGAGTGCCGGATCCCGATTTGCTTTCAATATTAATCTTCCATCCGTGGGCATCGGCTATGCTTCTGCAGATAAAAAGACCGAGCCCGGTACCGCCGGTCGCAGAAGTGCGCGACCGGTCAGCCCGGTAAAAAGGCTCAAAGACGTAAGGCAGATCTTCCGCACTGATCCCCCCGCCGAAATCGCGCACCGAAAAAATTACACAATGCGCCGCGCCTGCAGCCCTACCGTCAGTGTTATAATTCGCCGCGGATTCAGAGGACTCAATTTTCACCCGGACCTCTTTTTGCGAATAGAACAGAGCGTTTTCAATTATGTTTTTCACCAGAATCACGGCTCTCTGCACATCGCAGACGACTTTCGAGTCATCGTATTCAAATTTTATTCTATTGCCGGCGCCGTCCTCGCGGATGACAACCCCCTTCACCAGCTGCGACAGCTGCACCGTTTCAGGATTAAGGGCGATATTCGCGGATGAACGGTAGCGATCAAGCAGCGCCGTTATCATCTCGGACAGATGCATAGTATCGCCTCTGACGGATTCGCGAAGCTTCTCGATGTCGTCGACTTCAAGCGCGAGCATAATGCGGGCAAGGGGCGATTTGAATTCGTGGCTGATGTCGAGCATGATGCGCTCTTTCGCGCGCATCATTTTTACAAGTGATGCATTCATCTCGTTGAATGCGGATGCCAGCATTCCGAACTCATCTCTGCTTTTAACGGTGACCTTGTGCTCAATTTCACCGCCGGCAACTTTTTGCATACCCTCGTACAAAACGTAAAGGGGGCGCAGCATTTTTCTGAAAAAAAACAGTGTGATAATAAATACAAGTGCGGCGGCAACGGCGATCATTATCAGAAATCTGTGCATCGGGATTTCATGCTTAATATGCGTAAAAACGTAGAGCCGCTCACCACGATCAAGATAATAAAAAAGCTTCTGTCTGAAGAAGAAGGGGTTTCTATGCAAAACAAAATTACTGTCTGTCCTTCTTATAAAACCTGAACCGCGATGCGATTCACGGCCGGTATTTTGAATGATTCCGCCGCGCACACGTGAGTAGAGTTCAGCACTATCGACATCAACTATTGTGCTGAAAAGAGGCACCCCTTTTTCAAAAACGGCTGTCTCGATGCCGCAGCTTGCCCTGTACCAGTCGATTTTGCTCCGGGTTTCGCCCGATTCAATGTCAGCCGCGATAAATGCCGCATAGATCGTGAGATTCTTTTTAAAAAGAGGTTCATCCGCGAAATTGTTCACCGCGATGCGGGCGACAAAACCGGAGAAAAAAGTGATCAGGAACCATGATATAAAAATTATAATTGCAATGCGGATGTAGATTGTATGATGCAGCGATACCTTTTTCATAGAATGCACATGTATCCCCGGCCGTGAACAGTCCTGATGATATGCGGATGTTTCGGGTCGTCACCGAGCTTTGAACGCAGGCGGCTGATCAGCACATCGACTGACCGGTCGCTGCTGTCGCTTTCAATGCCTTTGATCTTCTCGAATATCATCTCGCGTGTGACGATCAGCCCCTTGTTATCGGCCAGATATTTCATTATATAAAACTCCAGAGTCGTGAGAAACAACTCTCCGCCTTGAAGCGTGATACTGTTCTTTTTTGAATTGAGCACAACAGAGCTGTTGCCGGCCTGCCCCGTATTTCTGCGCAGCACTGCCTGAACGCGGGCAAGAAGCTCGCGCGGCTCAAAGGGTTTGGCGAGATAATCGTCGGCGCCGAGTTCAAGTCCGACGATCTTGTCGGTTGGCTCGCCGCGCGCCGAGAGCATGATCACCGGCAGGGTGAAATTTTTTCTTATATTTCTGCATGTTTCGAAGCCGTCCATGCCGGGCATCATGACATCGAGAATGATTATGTCGGGGCGGTATTTTTCGATCGTTTCGATCGCGATCATCGGGTCGTCGATGGTGACGGAGAGGTATCCGTATTTCTCGAAAAACGCACTGAGAAGCTCGAGCAGCTTTCTGTCATCATCTATTATCAGTATTTTTTCTTTCATTATCCAACCGATATTTTATATTTATCACCTATAGCGGTCTGCGAAATAAGTAGCGCATTATTGTGCTGTTAAAGCATGATAAACAGGAGATATTTATCATAAGGGCGTACTAAACAATTCGTAAACCGCTCTATTACCACACCGCAATAAAATCCGTCAAATAAAGATAATGTATCAACTATAGAACGATAGAGGATATTGCATTCGTCCTCCCTCAAGAAATATGCCGGGCATCAGCCCGGCATATTCTGATTATCAGAATTCAGAAGGATATCCCTGACCCGGTTTATGCTTTTCCATCAGATCAGCCGCTTTCTCTCTCTGCTCGCTGTTGAGGATCGAATACAGCTCGACAACCTTGGCGACAATGAAAGGCCGCACTTCTTCAAATTTCGCGAGTTTCTCGTCGATCATCGCGTTGACGCTCTGCTCGTTGACATCGCCGCTGCGGACCATTTCGACGACCCTCTTTTGCGTCTCGTCCCGGTCATCATGCATAGAACTCATTTTGTCTTTCACTTCGCTCATGATGCCCTGCATCCGGTCTTTCTGTTCCTCGTTCAGCTGCAGCTCGTTGGAAACATGCCACATCGCAAATTTCATGTGCTCTTCATGGTTCTGTCCCTCTCTGGGGCCGCAGCCTGAAATCAGAATCACGAATGCTGCCAGAAACGCTGTAAGGATAAGAATTCTTTTCATCGTGTTACCTCCGTTATTATGGGAGGAACATATCACTCTGTTGTAATAATGATTTTTCAAGTTGTAACAATTTGTAACAGAACCGAATTTTTTGCTTACCTGTAGCGGTATGCGAAATGATTAACCTGTTTATATGCCGTGAAAGCATTAGACTTGTTGCGAATCTGAAAATCCGGGTGTTTGCCCCGCCTCAGGCGGGGCAAACGCATCGTTTTTATTGAGTTCTGCAACAAGTCTATTATACATAAACTAAATTGCAGCAAGGACTTTCTAAACAATTCGTAAACCGCTATAGCTTATTGTTAATTTCAAAAAAAACGGAGTGCCTGCCCCGCCTCAGGCGGGGCAGGCACTCCGTTACTAATCTGCTTCACAATATATCCAATAAGCCGTCAGACCCGCTGCTGCCGCGGGCGCAATCGCGTTGTCTGCGGCAGATCTTTGATCTTTCAGAGCCGGCGCAAATTCTGTACAAACCGCAAGATGCAGGGCTATTCTTTTTCCCATACGGTGTGGCTGCCTTCACGTTCGATGACTTTTTTCCATCCATCACCGGCGGTAAAGTTTGATCCTATCGACAGCGCGATTTTTTCATTGCCTTTTTCGTCCAGCGCGATTCCCGCAAAGCCGGTGTATGCAGCAGTCAGATCTTTACATCCGCACGAGGCCGTTATCCCCGCGCGTTTTCTCAGAGCTATCAGCTCTGCGATCTCTTCACCGTGGCCCCAGTCGTACCAGTCGGGCCAGTAGACGCACGGTGTGCCCGGCATTGTAAGGATGAAGGCATATGCCTTGCTTTTGAACGAGGGATTACAGGGCCAGCACTGCTGCCCCCAGCCGTTTGCCGTCGAATAGGGGGATGCGCCCATGTCATGGTTGTCGACAAAGGTCACCACCGCACTGCGCGAGGCGGCGTCCGGCGACATGTTCAAGCCGTATTTCAAGTATGCCGGATTTGCTGAATTTATTTGTCTCTTCAAAATTATATCAAAGGCGCAGCCGCCGCTTTCGTCGGCCCATCCGAGAATGCGCTTGCCCTCGTCAGGACCGTAGCGTTTTACCATCGGATCGTTGGTCATATTCGGCGAATCCTGCCAGTATTCGCCGACTGAAAAGTACTCCTCGTTTTTTGTCGCGCGGATCCACGCGACGACATCGTTCACCTCGTATCCCCAGACGTAGTCCCACCGCCAGCCGTCGACGCCGATCTGCATCATCTCGTCCATCGCTTCGCGGATACGCGTATTCACCGTCTGATTTGAAAGATTGAGATCGAACTCGCCGCCCATGAAAGTGCCGCCGGTGTCTCGTCCGCCGCGCGCCCAGCAGTCACCGGGGTAGGGCCACACATCCTTCTGCATGCGATTGCCGTCGCGGTGGTTGGTGACCAGATCGACGATGACTTTTATGTTTTTTGCATGCAGTGCGCTGATCAGCGTGGCCATTTCGGCTTTTGTGCCGTATCGCGAGTCAAGGTCAAAATCGTGCCAGTAGTACCCCTCGCCGCCGCCGTGCCTGCCGCCATGCGACCACGCCGAGTCGTCACGCCATGCGGGGGGAAGGTACACCATCGTGAAACCGGAGGCCGCTATCTTCGGCACCAGCGATGTAAGAATCGCATACCAGCTTTTTCCGGCTGAGTCAACCGTCCCCGTACCCTGCGTCTTTACCAGATTCCAGTGAAATGCCTGAAGGATGATGTCTTTACCATTGCCCCGAACCATAACCGCCCCCTGAATTTTATGTATCCTGTTATCCGGACATCATCCCCGCTGCGGATGATCTTCATTTCAATTATCCGGTCAAAAATTCTCACAGGTTTATTCCTCAGATGCCAATATAATCATACGGGCAGCCCATTTCTATCTCAAGTCCCGGTTTTGCGCAATGATTATTCTGCGCCGCAGTCACTCCTTTGTCTATGGCACACCTGCCGCTTTGATATTACCGATTCAATTTCTGTCCGCTTATCCGGAACGCCGGTTCGGCTGTAATTTATCACAAAAAAAAGGGGGACGGCCTTAGGCCGTCCCCCCCGCGAATCTGTTCTATCTTCTTCGATATCCGGATTAGAACTTATCCGTTATTTCTGCTGAGCGATACGTGCGATCTCTTCAGGAGTAAGGACACGATCGTATACGCGAATGTCCGTCATATTCCCCTTGTAATCGTGCTGAGTATCCGGGAAACACCCTACATAAATGGATTTCGTTACATTGAAGTCACTGGGTACATTGGTCGGGTATGTAAATTTTCCTCCCATATTGTTCCCGTTCTCATCAGTTGTGTAAATTGGACTGTTATCCAGGTAGCGCTTCTCGTTGACTGCCAATTCCATTGTCTCAAATTTGCCGTCAAAGTAAAGCTTGACCTGTTTTGAAGTTCTGTCGACTGTGATCACGAAGTGATACCACTTCGGATCGGGCAGACCATCGCCATTTAGATCGTCGGTGCTGTAGTTTACAAAGTTCTTAACCGTCTTCAACTTTGCTCCCCAGCCGTCATATTGGCCGACCCATTGCCCCCACTGATTCTTATGGTGTTGCGGATAGTAACCTCCGTTTCCAGCCTCAAAGACAATACGCCGGTCATAGACCACCTTGCCGCCAACCCAACTTCCCTCATCTGTGTTGATAAAGAGCTTGAAGCCGTCGGTATACTCATGAGAACCGGCATTTGATATCAAGGTCTGAATCGGATCATTATTTGACTCATTCGGATCGAGCAGGACCCATACCGCGATGGAATACGCTTCGCCCAGATCAACATCGGTTAATTTGAGTGCATCACCATCGCCATCAAAACTTATACTCTTGCGCCCCGCTCTGGTCTCGTAGCGTACATCGTTATTAATGGACGTACTGCCAATTTTTGTGGGCACTTCCAATCCGCTGATACCCGTTACCGGGCCACCCTCAACAAAGCTCTTTCCGCCGAAATCAAACCTGTTCGACACATTCAGCAGGTTGATTGTAGTGAACGAGTATGCGTAGTCGATTGTATTGCCGTTCACATCCTTGACCCCGCTCAATGTAACGCTGTACAATGATCCGCTTACCAGACCATACTTCATGGAATCAGTCGACTCGGGAGTGATCACGATCGTCTTGTTATCATTAATCAGAGTAACCGTGTAACTATTGCCTTCACCCAATCCGCCCTCTTTTGAAAGTGTCACTGTCGTACCATTCACCGTCGACGGATTCAGGGCACCCTTGAAAGGAATTCTGACGATCGTATCGAGAGTAAGCTCGATATCGCCCGACTTCGGACTCATATTCTCTGAATCAATTAAAGCCGGATCGCACAGAATGGTTACCGCGCCGACCTCTTTGTCGAGAACAGTCCCGTCGTCGAAGGTCAGTTTTGCCTTGAGACTAACCGCTTTATTCCCCTCGGTAAACGCCGGACGTCTCGCCATTGCCGCCGTACTGTCGTTGGCAAGGCTGTTCTTCGTGATAAGAAGAATTTCATCACCGCTTTCCCAATCGACAGTCACATCGTCTTTACCGGGTATGACGTTGTCCAGCGTGAACGCGAATGTCACTTTATTCGCGCTGTTGTCGCCCGCAAAGTGCGCCATTGCCATGGTGACCGCGTCAAGACAGCCGTTCTGATACGCGGTATATGTCGGTATGACATTCACACTGATCACTTTCGTCACTTCAGCCGAGTTCTTTGCAACAACTGCGGTGAGTTTTACGATCACAAATTGCACTGAACCGTTGTAATCGGGTCGGGTAACCGCACCGGTATTCGCGATAATGTCCGTCTTGTCAGAAGTCCATGTGATCGTCATCCCGTCTTTGGATGTAAATAGATTCATGTCCCTTGTGACATATCCGGCATGATCGCCCTGCGCGAATATCGCCGATTCAAGAGTAGCGATGAACGCATCGACCGCGTCTACGTCTGTTATTACCTGCAGATTGCTATTGACGATGACATTCATAATTTCCGTTGTCCCGTCATGACGAACGTTGCCGACGCGTACTGTATAAAAGCCGCTCGGCAATCCGCTGAAGGTAACTCCGGGATTACCGGTCGTTACAGTTGCTTCCCGGCTGAGCTCTGGTATACCATTATTGTTGGATACCCGCACAATGTAGCTTCCGTCCTTCGCAAGACCGGTCCATGACACCGTTATGGTTCCGTTGCCCGCAATCGCGCTGCAGTTTTCAGGCGTAGCGGCATCTGCCGGTTCGTGAATGACCTTAACCTCTACATCGGCACTTTGGGTAATATTGCCCTTAGTGAATGTCGCGGTCAACGTAACATTGGTATCGCCCTGTTCCCATGTCGGGCGGGTAACTGCACCGCTGTCAGATACAATCGCATCATTCTTGGAATTCCAGACGATTGACACTCCATTAGTACCTGTCGGAAGAGTGATGTTTCCTGTTACATTATTTACATAGATGTGGCTACTTACCAGCATTGCGGCAAGGTTGCCCATGACGTCCTGAACATCGATCGCGTCATAGTGATTATTCTTTATCGTCACTGACTTTGTAGCTGTCTGACTAACTGTAGTTTTGTCAGCATTGTAAGCGGTTATCTTGACATTGTAATCACCTGACTCAAAGCCGTTTGTCAGTGTAAGGGTTACGGGTGAACTGGCATCGTCTTTCTCAAAACACAGGCTATTTCCGCTGCCTGGACAGAGAACCTCAACCTTGTATTTTCCGTCTTTCTTGCTGCCGGCCCATGCGACACCGATCGAACCGTCGCTGTTTCCTGTTACATCAGGATCAGACGAAATTGTAGCGGCTTTCGGTTCGTACTTGATTTTAAGGGTAAATTCGTTCGATTTCTCACTGACGTTCTTCTTTGCTGTAACAGTCAGTTTCACTTCAACATCGCCGCTGTTGCCATTGTCGCACGACGGACGTTTTACGACACCCGAACTTGCAACATTACTCTTGTCAGAAGACCAAGTGACAGTCACACCCTTGTCATTCGCGGTCGGAAGTGTCAGGTTCTGTGTGACAGAATCAGCTGAGTCCCCACCGTTATATCCGATATTCAGAGTGCCCAAAACACTAATGACTTCGCTCATATCAGAGTCAGAATTAAAGATGCTCAGATCCGAGCCGGCACTTACCGCATCACCCGTGTCACCCTTATACGAAACCGGGATGACCGATATTGTATAGATTCCACTCGGAAGCGTGAACTTTTCAAATGCCGCCACACCGGATACCGCTTTGTCATTCAAATACACCGTACCTGTAGTGTTCAAAACGGCTTTCACTTTATAACTGCCATGGTTCGCGCTGCCGGTCCATGTAGCGGTAAACGTTCCGTCGCCCGCAACCGCGCTGACATTCTTCGGATCATCGGCACCCGCGGGTATTTTCTTGTCATCAAGAGGATCCGAGCCGTTATTAACCTCGTTTTCGTTTGTTACGCCGTCACCGTCGTTATCCTTGTCGGGATCCAGATAGGTTGTATTGCCGTCGCCGTCTGTGATGACGATGGGCTTGTCCTTTATATCATTCGGGTTGGTTCCGACCGCGATTTCAATCCAGTCGGGAATAGTATCGCCGTCAGTATCTTTTGTAGGATCCAGATCTTTCCATGAATCGTCTTTCGGTACGCTGGTGGGATCAAAGGGATCCGAGACGGAAACTATTTCTGCCCAGTTGGGCACACCGTCACCGTCAGCATCGCCGTTCGGGTCGCTGGTAAGCATATCATTGGTCGGACGATCAGCCGGGTTTTCGGGATCTGTTCCCAGAGTTTTTTCCAGCCAGTCGGGGACTTTGTCACCGTCGGAGTCCTTGTTCATGTTCGTGTTTTCGTTCTGCCAGCCGTCGTCCGGTTCACTCGTTGGATCAAAGGGATCGCTTCCTTCGACTATTTCAACCCAGTTGGGTACGCCGTCACCGTCGGCGTCACCGGTCGGGTCGTTAATCAGCTGAATGATCTGCGGTTTTGAAGCAGGGTCTTTTGGATCAGAACCGAGAAGCACTTCGAGCCAGTCTGGAACTTTATCTTTATCGAAATCGTCACTAAGGTCGATCTTGCCCTCTTCTGTATCGCCATTCTGATTATACTTATCTTCCCAGCCGTCTTCGGGTTTGCTCGACGGATCGAGGGGATCGGTTCCTTCGATGATTTCAATCCAGTTGGGTACGCCGTCACCGTCGGCATCGCCGTTCGGGTCATTGATGATCAGTATATCATCCGGTTCGGATGTTGTATCATTCTGATTAGAACCGAGAAGCACTTCGAGCCAGTCGGCAACGCCGTCTTTGTCTGTGTCGGTTGTCGGGCTCAAATTATCCCATGAACCGGCAGCCGGTGTATCGGAGGCGTCAAACGGGTCGGTTCCCTTTATTATTTCTACCCAGTTGGGCACGCCGTCACCGTCGGCATCGCCGTTCGGGTCGTTGATCAGCTGTATGTTTTCAGGCTGCGATTTCGGGTCGTTCTTGTCGGATCCGAGCGCAACTTCAAGCCAGTCGACAACGCCGTCGTTGTCTGTGTCGGTATTCTGATTCAGAGTTTCCCAGGTTCCGTCGGCAGGTTTGCTTGACGGATTGAAAGGATCGGTCCCTTTCACTATTTCTACCCAGTTGGGTACGCCGTCACCGTCGGCATCGCCGTTCGGATCGTTGATCAGCTGCGAGTTCTCGGGGCGTGAATTCGGATTATTCGGATTTGTGCCCAGCGCCTCTTCTATCCAATCGGGAACGCCGTCACCATCGCTGTCTTTGTTCTGTACGAGATTTTCCCATGTTCCATCGTCGGGCTTGCTCGTTGGATCGAAAGGATCGGTTCCGACAACGATTTCAACCCAGTTGGGTACGCCGTCACCGTCGGCATCGCCGTTCGGGTCATTGATCAGCTGTTCGGGATCGGGTTGTGACTTCGGATCATTCGGGTTGGTTCCGAGCAGTATTTCAAGCCAGTCGGCAACGCCGTCTTTGTCAGTATCGGTATTCTGATTAAGATTTTCCCATGTGCCGTCGGCAGGTTTGCTCGACGGATCAAAGGGATCGGTTCCTCTTACAATTTCAACCCAGTTGGGCACGCCGTCACCGTCGGCATCGCCGTTCGGATCGTTGATCAGCTGTGTCGGATCGGGCTCGGATGTATTGTCGTTCGGGTTTGTTCCAAGCACGATTTCAATCCAATCAACAACGCCGTCTCCGTCAGTGTCGGTGTTCTGGTTCAGATTACCCCATGTGCCGTCAGCCGGTTTGTCAGAAGCATCGAAGGGATCGTTTCCTTTTACAATTTCTACCCAGTTGGGCACACCGTCACCGTCTGCATCGCCTGTCGGATCGTTGATCAGCTGCGCCGGATCAGGTACTGAATTTCCGTTATTCGGGTCGCTGTCGAGCAGTGTTTCAAGCCAGTCCACGACGCCGTCATTATCACTGTCGGTGTTCTGATTAAGATTTTCCCATGTGCCGGCAGCCGGTTTGTCAGTGGCATCAAAGGGATCGGTTCCGCTGACTATTTCTACCCAGTTGGGCACACCGTCACCGTCAGCATCACCTGTCGGATTGTTGATCAGCTGTGTCGGATCGGGAACGGAATTTCCGTTATTCGGATCGCTGCCGAAGGCTATTTCGATCCAGTCGACGACGCCGTCGCCGTCACTGTCTGTATTCTGGCTCAGATCTTCCCATGTTCCTGGAGCCGGCTTATCATTGCCGTTCAGAGGATCGGTTCCCTTCGCTATTTCCACCCAGTTAGGTACGCCGTCACCATCGGCATCGCCTGTCGGATTGTTTATTACATCTGTAAGAGTCGGATCAACAGGATCAACAACGGGATTTGTGACCGGATCGGTCACCGGATTTGTGACCGGATTATCAACCGCAGGAGTCGTCGTTGCTCCGCTATCGGGGACAACGGTCACGCCGTCTTCACCGATCTGAACTTTGTCTTTAGCGGCGATATACGAATCGAAAGAGCCGTCGGATTTGACAGGAATGACACAAATATAGTATACCCCGTATTCAAGAGAACTGACATCCTCGAATTTATAGGGCGATTCAGCTTTTTCTTTTTTCAACGCCGGATTATATTCTTCAGACTTCATTGAGTCTTCAGGCAGTTCGGGCAGTTTCTTGTCAACAGCCACCGTGTAGCTGCCGTTACCCGGATCACCGGTCCACGACACCTCAATCGATGGCGTTCCGTTTCTGCTGTAGATAACGGATATTTCGGTCGGATCATCAGGACCGGCAGCTTTTGAGCCGCGACCGCCTCCGCTGCAGGCAGCCATGCTGGCGAGCAGAAGCATCGCCGTAAGCAGAATTATTTGTTTTTTTAATGTCCCCATCATTTCCCTCTTTCACGTAACAAAAATATATAGATAAGCTCAGAAAAAACCGCACGTATGGGCTTTTTGTCGGAGGTGCCGACTAAAAAGTCAATAATTTATTTTGTATTAATTCCTCGTTTAGCGAAATTTTTAATGTTTTACCGAAAGATTTTGCAGTTTCCTCAATAACTACGCATTTTCCCCGTTATGCGATTAATACAAATTGGTATGAAAACGTTTTCCTGAAATCCCCCCGTGCCCCACTGAAAGCGATTGACACAATTCACAATCTTCTGCTTTGAATCAATCGTTCTTCGCACCGAGATTCAGGCATTTTTCGGGTATTCATACCGAATTGCCCTCCCGGCGATTTCAATTTCATGATCAGGGAAGAAGATGAAAAGAATCATATCCGTCATAATCGCGCTGCTGCCTCTGTGCAGCTCCTGCACCACCGTCACGCGTATGAACATCTATCCGGTTCCCGAAGAATCGGCCATTCATGCCGGGAAAATTCCCGGTTCGCGTATTGTCACTGCTGCGGGCGGCGGGCGCGAGGCGACCGGACTCTTTTACCGGGGCGGCGACAGGCTTGCCGTTATCCTTCACGGCAGCGGGGGAACAGTGGACAGCGAGGCTGTCTGCGCGAAGCGCTTTATAGAGAAAGGGTACAGCATCCTGATTCCGGAGTATCCCGGCTACGGCGCTTCAAAAAAATATACCGCCAACGAGAGCGACATCTATGATGACTGCGCGGCCCTTATCACCGACATTCAGCGCCGCGAGAAACTGCTCCCGGCAAACACGCTGATCTACGGCCGCTCGCTCGGCGCCGCCGTCGCCGTCGAAATGATCCGCAGAGATTTCGGCGCCAAACTCATCTGTGTTACCCCTTTCACATCCATGCCCGACCTTGTGACGGCGCATGGAGCCCCCTCTTTTATCGAGCCGATGATCAACGACCAGGAATACAACAATCTCAAGAAAGCCTTCGACATCGACTGCCCCGTACTTATCGTTTCGGGGGAAAAGGACAAGAAGGTCCCTCACTGGATGGCGCTCAAGCTCAACGAGGTTTTTCCGAATTCGACTCTGCTGGTTCTGGGAACCGATAAGCACACGAACATATATGAAGATTTCACCGACGAGATCTGGGAGAAGATTGCGGGTTTTTGAGCATAGCGCACAGTGCGCGAAAAAATCCCGATGATCCTACCCGCCGCTTATACCAACCGTTAAGAGCTTTATTCCCCCTCGCACATATTTCCCCCTTTCTGATTGCAGGGCTTCAAAAAATCGGCTCGTAATGTTTCCACACCCCTTTTTTTTGGGGGGGGGAAAGCAAATCTTAGCCCGGTTTGGCTTCGTACTGTAAAAATAATTTGACAAAACCATCTCAATTTTATAATGACTTAAGTAACTTAAATATGGTTAAAGTTAATGGAATACAGATTCGGAGAAAAATTACGTGCCGTTCGTGAAAAGAAGGGCCGCACGATGAAGGATGTCGCCGAAAAGGCGGGCGTATCAGAGAGCCTGATCTCGCAGATCGAGCGAAACCGCATATCGCCCGCGATCGACACACTGCTTCGCATCGCGGACGTGCTCGACATCGATTTCGAGTATCTCTTCAGCGATTACCGCAAATCGCGCAGCGTCAGCGTCGTCAAGAAAAGCGGGCGAAATCTGCACACCATCAACGGCATCGCCTACGAGCAGCTCGCGCGGATGCCCGGCGATCAGACGACAGGCATCGAGGCCTACTATATGACCGTCCCCGCCGGATGCGCCAGCGGTTCTGACGAGTACGGCCACCCCGGCAAGGAGCTCGGCGTCATCGTCGAGGGCTCGGCCGAGTTCGCCATCGCGAACGAAACGTATGAACTTGAAAGCGGCGATACAATCGCCTTCGACTCGGACGTCCCGCACCGGCTGACGAACAAAGGCGAGACCCCCCTTCGCACACTGTGGGTCATTACCCCGCCCAAAATGTTCAAAGAGGGGTAACGGCATTTTTCTCGTGTTTCAGCGGACAATATTCAAAAAATGATTACAGCGACTCACACTCAGGAGGGGAACACCATGAACATTGCAATTATCGGCACGGGCGGCATCGGGGGATACTTCGGCGGAAAGCTGACCCGGCTTCTTCAGAATCACCGTGATTTGAAAATCTATTTTATCGCGAGGGGAAGCCACCTTCAGCAGATCAGAGAGCACGGCCTTACGCTTGATACCGACGAGGGCGAATTTCTCTGTACGCCTACCCTCGCCACTGACTCATTCGACGATCTTCCGCAGCTCGATCTGGTTCTTCTCTGCGTGAAAGGCTTCGACCTGGACGCGGCTCTCGAAAAAATCAAACCCCGCGTCCACGAGAAGACGATGCTGCTTCCCCTTTTAAACGGCGTGGATATCTATGAGCGGATTCGTAGAGTGATCACTGACGGTGTGGTCTTTCCGGCGTGCGTCTACGTGGGGACGCATATCGAGCGCCCGGGCAAGGTGACGCAGCGCGGCGGAGCCTGCATGATTCATTTCGGCAAGGACCCGGCGAAGAGCTATATCGACCAGTGTGTTTTCGAACTCTTTACCGAGGCGAAAATAAAATATATTTTTTACGTCGACCCCTACCCCGAGATCTGGAAAAAATACATCTTCATCGCCGCATTCGGCCTTGTCACCGCCGCTTCGGGCGCGACAATCGGCGAGGTGATGAGATCCGAAGAGCTCGGCGCGCAGGTGAAGCGCATAATGAACGAGATCTATTTAATTTCAGAAAAACGCGGCATCGCTCTTTCCCCCTCTATCGTCGAAGAGTCGTATCAGAAAGGCGGCAGTTTCCCCTTCGAGACGAAGACATCGTTTCAGCGCGATTACGAGCGGTCTGACAAGCCCGACGAGCGCGAGCTCTTTGCTTCACCGATTATACGGCTCGGCGGCGAATACGGTATTGCGACCCCGGCGACAGAAGAAGTTTTCGCACGTCTGCTGCCGAAAGCACACAGTACAACAATGCCGCTGACAAAGGAGGGCTTATGACCGGCACACATTCAAAAGACTGGAAACCTGAATTGTACCTGAAATTCAAAAACGAACGTGCGCAGCCTTCAATCGATCTGGTGAACAGAATCGACGCCGAAAACCCAAAATCGATTATCGACATCGGCTGCGGGCCGGGCAACAGCACGGAAATTCTTCACCGAAGGTGGCCGTCCGCCCGCATCACCGGCACTGACAACTCACCGGCGATGATAGACGAAGCAAAAAAAACATATCCCGAACTGGAGTGGCGGCTGCAGGATGCCGCCGAACTTGACACTACTGAACGGTACGACATTGTTTTTTCAAACGCGACCATACAATGGATTCCCGATCACGGGCGGCTTCTTAAAAATCTCGCGGCGATAACCAACGGCGGCGGAGTCATCGCGATTCAGATGCCCCTTTATAACGAGATGCCCGTCGCAAAAATGATAGACGGGATCTTTCATGAGTTGATCGCTGATTCAGATTTCGACTTTGATTCCGTCTTCACCTTTCATGCGCCGCAATTTTATTATGAAACTCTCGAAGCTCTCACTTCGCACGTCGACATCTGGGAGACATCCTATTATCATGTGATGGATTCGCATAAGGGCATTTATAAAATGATCGAGTCTACCGGCATGCGTCCCTATTTCGAACGTATCGGGGATGAGAGTACGAAAAGTGTTTTCATTGAGAGAGTTCTCGAAGGACTGGCAAAGATTTATCCGGCAGCGGCCGATGGCAGGGTGTTGTTTCCCTTCAAGAGGCTCTTTATGCTGGCGGTGAAGTGACCGGTATTCAACAGAGGGATTGCATCAGTGATCCCTCCGCATACTGTGCCTTACAATAAGATAACTTTTGAGAAATAATTATTGAGGTTACCCTGAGGCTGGTGCCTGTCATTGCATGCCGGCCGCACATGCTGCCCGGGGGTCAAATTGTAACAATTTATTCATAGAATATTCGTTACGCTAATTGGTATTATTTCATTCAGACTTTTTCCTGATACTGACAAGGAGGATCTATGGGAAAGACTATAGCCGAAAAAATCTTCGACTCGCACAGGGTCGACACACCCTTCGAGGGAACACACGTGCTGCGCCTGGACGCGGTATTCTGCCACGAAATCACCACACCGATCGCGATCAACGATCTTGTCGCGCGCGGAAAGGACCGCGTCTTTGACACTTCGAAAATCAAGGCGGTGATCGACCACGTGACGCCGGCCAAAGACTCGAAGACCGCCGAACAGGGCAAGGTTCTGCGAGAATGGGCGCGCCGCCACTCGATCAAAGACTTCTTCGACATCGGACAGAACGGCGTCTGCCACGCGATTTTTCCCGAGAAGGGATTCGTGCGCCCCGGCTACACCGTGATCATGGGTGACTCGCACACCTGCACGCACGGCGCATTCGGCGCGTTCGCGGCCGGCGTCGGCACGACCGATCTTGAGGTCGGCATTCTCAAGGGCGTCTGCGCGTTCAGGACGCCCGAGACAATCAAATTTGTATTGCAGGGCAGTCTGAAAGAGGGCGTCTACGCGAAGGATGTGATTCTTCACATAATCTCGCTTCTGACGGTAAACGGCGCGACCGACAAGGTGATCGAGTTCACAGGCCCCGTGATCGACGCGATGAGCATGGAGTCGCGCATGACGCTGTGCAACATGGCGATCGAGGCGGGGGGAACCTGCGGCATCTGCTTTCCCGACATGACGACCGTCGACTACCTGTGGCCCTTCATCAAAGACGAATTTGCCACAAAAGAGGCAGCGCTTGCTGAGTACAAAAAATGGATCTCTGACGACGACGCGAATTATGCCGCCGTCAAGAGCGTCGACGTATCGGCTCTCGAACCGGTGATGACCGTCGGCTACAAGCCCGATCAGGTCAAGAGCATCCGCGAGATGCAGGGAACCAGGCTCGACCAGATCTACATCGGCTCATGCACCAACGGCCGCATCGAGGATCTGCGCATCGCCGCGAAGGTCGTTGAAGGCAAAAAAGTCGCTGCTAACGTGCGCGCTATCGTATCACCGGCGACACCCGCGGTCTACAGCTCCGCGCTCAAAGAGGGGCTTATTGCCATTTTCGCGAACGCCGGTTTCTGCGTCACCAACCCTACCTGCGGGGCGTGCCTAGGCATGTCAAACGGAGTGCTGGCTGACGGCGAAGTGTGCGCATCAACCACCAACCGCAATTTTTTCGGGCGCATGGGCAAGGGCGGCATGGTGCACCTGATGAGTCCGGCTTCGGCGGCGGCATCTGCCGTTGCGGGTCACATTACCAATTCACCGCTTTATAAGGCGTAAGGGGGGATCACCAATGAAATCATTTTCAGGAGAGGTTCTGTTTCTTGACAGATCCGACATCAACACCGACGAAATCATTCCGGCGAAATATCTGACCGAGCTGACCAAAGAGGCGCTCAAGCCTTTCACTCTCGAAGACCTGAAGCTCGAAAGTTTTGACGCAAAAAAAGATCTCGCCGGCAAAGCGGTAATTCTCACGCGCGCCAATTTCGGCTGCGGCTCTTCGCGCGAACACGCGCCCTGGGCACTTGAGGTCAACGGCATCAACGTCGTCATCGCCGAAAACTTCGCGCGCATCTTCAGGCAGAACATGTTCAACTGCGGCATGTGCGCGATCGAGCTTTCTAAAGAGACGATCGACGGACTGTTCAGAAAATATGCGGGCAAAAAGACTTCGGCCTCTGTCGACCTTGCGGCGCAGCAGATCACCTTCAGCTGCGAGGGCAAAGACGAGAAGATCTCATGTTCGGTCTCGGGCTTTGACGGCGAGCTGGTCAAAGCGGGGGGATGGGTCAATTTCGCGGACAGCAGATACTGAATAAAACCCGTTGGGAGGTTGGGACGCACGGCCGTGCGTCCCAACGGCTCTCACTAAATGGCTAGTTCCCTATGAAAGACTATCTAAAAAAATTTTTCAGTCCTGAATATTCCGAATATAAGCATCGATATGAAATGCCTCTTGCACAGCTGCAAGCAATTCTCATCAGATCTGTTTCTCCCGGGAAGAGCCCTTACCCTCAAGAATAATCTTCACCTTGTCCATTACGGCCTTTCGAGCTTTCTGGATCTCAATTTTATTCACCGGTTTTCCTTTAGGCGGCGATGCGGCTGTAATTGCATCAATGCGGTTCCTGTCCAAAACCGAATCCAGGACGCCGTAGGGATAATTGATATTTTCATAAGTGCTCAGATATACAATTTTATTCGAGTAATTGTTTTTCTTTATATAATCAGCCGCTTTGGTATCGGGATTCGACTGTGTGATATTCGAGAGAATGATTACCGCGTCGTAGTTCTTCAGCTCATAATCGTCGGCATTGTTCAGCGAATCGGTAACAACATTCACATTCATCAGCTTAAGATCTTTCTCAAGAAGAGCGATCAGCTGCAGCTTAAGCTCGGTTTTTCTGAAGAGAATAACGGCATTAGATGCTGCTTTTTCTGAAGAAAAATCTCCCGCAACAATTGTTGAAATGATTATTACAATTGCAAATGCAAGAATTTCTATTTTCATCAGGCCCCTCACTGAAACCACTATTTCAAGAACGCGGGTTCCCAAAAACCCTGTACAATAGCATTTCACGATTGGGAGAAACGGAACTTCTCTACGGAATATCTTTCAATTGATTAATAATCATGAAAGAAAATTTATTCCTGCTCAGTTCCGTTTCCTTTTATTCATTCGTGAAATGCTATAATCGAGGCATAATCTCTACTCGATGCGGTTTTTGGATCCGCCCATTACTTATCCTCGATTGTTGCATCCGTTAACTTTACCAGCCGGTCACCCGAACTGGTATTCAATTTTTCTTTAAAATCCCGGTTTGAAAAATGATGATTTTCACAAAAAAATATTGACTTTTCTTCAGGATATATTTTCTAAAGAAACCCATTCTAAAGAAACCCATTCTAAAGAAACCCATTCTAAAGAAACCCATTCTAATTAAAGAGAGGAAGCTTATGAAATTTGTATTACGGTTACTCATTGTATTGCTATTCTTTGCATTTGTATCCTGTGAAGAGGATTCAGACAAAAAAACAACAACAAAGCAACTTAATAGAGAAGTCAAAAAAAATTATAACGTATCTTACAGTGGAGTATGGGCACCTGACGGATATTTATCAACAACAGGGGCTAGTCTTATAATAACAGTTCTTGCAGAACCCACAATCAGTGGGAGCGTTGTCGATAATGACAATGTTATCGATTTATCAGGGGGTGGCAATCCATTTACCTCCTCTCCTGACGATTATCAATTATTTGATAATGACATTGAAGAAGTCTATGCTTTAGCATTTATTGATACGAATGATAACTATACCCTAGACGTAGGGGAACCATATAGTGTTTTTGAAAATAAAAGTAAACTTTCTGAGGCTACTCCGATTGATATTTCATCAGATGAGCTTAATCTGACCATGGTTTTTGATGATACCTATCTCTGGACTGAATAGATGCAATGCCCTCACCCCCGCCCCGATACAAGCGATCAGGGGAACACCGGGAGATGAGGGCAAAATCAATTGAATACCTTTTATTGAACAATTGACAAATTAAAAATCATCTTTTCAAATACTGATTCAGCGATCGGGATAATGACAATTTGCTGAGTCAGTATTGTAAGATACATCAATGTGATAAGGGCAGTCACAAAAACTGATCTTTCCAAGCTCGCGGATCCCAAAAACCCATTAAAATTCGAGGTATAATCTTTTCCGGCGGTGGTTTTTGGGACCGCCCATAAAATTACAGTCTAACCTTCCGCGCCTGCTTTTAACTATCCCCCTTCGACACAGGGTCAAGTTTCACACACGACACAGAGAGCCTTCATCACCTCTTTTTCCCGGCGTTTTTAAAAAAAAACTGTACCGCTTTCGCGGGTCCCGGGTGTTTGTATCTGGTGAACGGTTAAATAGGGCGCGGAGGAGCGATTCAACTTCCCCCCGCACCGTAAAAAACACCAGCAGATTTGTACAGGGTGACGCTGACCCGAGGGAGAATTCAGATGTATTACAAAATAAGCGCTATACTCATTATGCTGTTACTCTCACTTTCGCTCTTGGCGAAAGACAAAGAACACCTGTCGAACTTCCCCTTCGACGACATCACCAACGATGACCAGGAGACACAAACCCTTTTCGGAACCAGGGAATTTCACTTTTCAGGTTTTGGCGGAATGTACTCGTCGATGACGATAATCAACGGGCAGTACACCTCTTTCTTCGGCGGACGCGGTGCGGCAATTATCAATGATTTCTTCGTTATCGGCGGCGGCGGATGCGGTCTTGTCTACCCGGAGAGCCGCTCGCAGCTTGGCAGGGATTACGGCTCGCAGGAGACCTCAGATTATATCGGCATGGGATACGGCGGAATGCTGGTCGGATTCAACATCTTTCAGAAGAGCATACTCAATCTTTCAGTAACCTCAATAATCGGCAACGGCGAGTTCTATCTTGCGGAGGATCCTGAACAGGAAGAGGCAGCCGACTCAGACTCATTCTTTGTCGCAGAACCGATGGTGATGCTGCATATCAACATAACCAGATGGATGCGCGTCGGCTGCGGAGTGTCGTACCTCTACACACGAGGCATTCACACTGAAGAATTTTCTGACAGCGATTTTACACGCCCCACTTTTGTCGCAGCGGTTGATTTCGGCTGGTTCTAGGAATTCTTGAAGTTAATTTGATGGCTCATTAGCTTGTGATACCTCCCTTTTTACAACTACGCCTACTCACGATCGATTCCGCGCCCATTAATTCTGGCGGAATCGATCGGTCAGACAAGCAAAGGGAGCCGTTTGAAAGACAGCCGGCACTCTTATTTTTTCTTTTCTAAAAAAACAAAGACCACACCGTCGTGTTCCTCTTTTTTGAATTGAGAATACCCCATACTCGTATAGAAGTGAATATTCTTATCATCCTTTTCGCCGGTGAATAACCAATATCTTTTAACCTGGTCAAAAAGCTCCTCAACGGCCCTCATCAAAGCCTTACCGATTCCTCTGTTCTGATAATCAGGATGGACGATAACACGGCCTATATAGCAGCCGTTACTCTTCTCATAGGCGCGGATACTGCCGATAATATTGCCCTCGTCATGCGCTTTGAGAATCACCGATGATTCGAATTCCTCTTCAAGTTCGCCGATTGTCTGCTTCAGCGGGGGGATGTTGAAATTATCAACACGCAGAGCATTTTCTTGATAACATAATTTCTGCAGCTCCAGTATCGCCGTGAGGTCTTTTCTTGATGCATGCTCGATCGTAATCATTTTGTTTCCTTATCCTCAATTTGTATAACAGCATTTCACGTTTGTGTGATATTCATTATTTTCATTATCTTGTGCCCTCACCCGCGCTACTGCGCACCCTCTCTTGTAATGCACGATGCATAAACAAAACGACTGCGGCACGGATGCCGCAATAAAGCGTTTTGCAGCGCAAGCGGTAAATGGGGAGTAGGGCTGGTCGGTGCTGCGCACCTGCTCGCCTAATGGCGGCGCAGCCGTCAAGCCTGCGTCCTGGGCGAGGGTTTTTCTATTAAAGTCGCATTTTGAATACCGTCAGGCTCCCCTCTCTCCCTGCGTTTCCGTAAACACCTGCGCTGGGAGAGGGGTCAGGGGTAAGGGCATAAAGCTTTAATGCTCAAGTCCTTATCATATTTTTTTTGCCATAAAGATTCTGCTATGCCCTTTTGGAAGATCATCAAACGCAAACTTGCGGGTATAGCCCAGCTTCTCGTAAAAACCCGGCGCCTGAAAATCCATTGTGTCCAGATGCGCAAATTCACAGCCTCTTTGCCGCGCGATATCTTCAAGCTGCCGGACAAGAGAGCTGCCGATGCCCGTTTTTCTGTGATCGCGGTGAATCCACAGCCGGTCGATATAGAGCCACCCCCAGTAGGTTCCGCCGATGATGCCCCCGATAATCTCTCCGTCGTCACCGTAAGCGACGATACTGAGCGGGGTGTGGTTATCGTCGCCGGCTATTGCGTCGTTGAACAGTTTCAACTCGTCCCGAATATGCTGCACCTCTTTTTCGCGGGGGGAAGTGTTGAATGTATAAACCATCGCATACTCCTTCACAGAAAAATTGCGGTACAGCCGACTGCCACAGAGAAAACCAGGCACCAGCTCTGTCTGAATCGCACAGGCAGCATCGTGAATACGCAACAAAAATTCTACTCTTCAGGCAGGCCGTCAAGATTTCGTTTATCCAGACGGGGATGGTTGATTGCCTCTTTGGGACAAACTGCTAAACAGTGGCCGCAGTCAAAGCATATCGACGATGGATTTATTAATGGAATTCCCCCTACGTCATTGCAAAAAACATCGAGTGCACAAATCGAAACACACAAACCGCACGAGCTGCACCCGGAAGCATCTATTTCAGGCAATTCGATTTATGACTACTTACCCCTGCTTTTAATCCCCATTTATGCTATTAAACATGTGTAATATTTTTCCAACAATAATTCAGTTATTTTTCTACAATCGCCCTTTTCAAAACGTATTCATGGTGAGACCCTACCGGAGGACACCATGAAAGTTCTGGGCACGAGTATTTATATTGAACGAAGCCGGAAAGAACGGCTGGTCTCGGCGGCAGAAGTTATGGGGATTTCTCAGAGCGATCTGCTGTCAATGCTGCTTCTGAGATCCCGGGAGATTTTCGGCTGCAGCGCTATTACACGGCAGTGCGTTAAGTACCAGCGCCCCGAATCCGCCGAGGGGGAGGATTTTGAGATTTATCATGTCGAACTGTTCGATGTGGACTACGAGTACGCAACCGGCCGGAGACATGTGTTCAAAATTTCTGTAAGCTTCATTTTCCGCTTAGCCATTGATCGTTTCCTTGATGAGATAATCAAAAATGGATCCAGCTCAACCAAAAAGGCCTTAATAAAACAGCAAACTAACTATTATTATAAAAATTTCTTTGTTGAGAATCTGCAGCGCTCTTCAGTCGAATTATGGGTAATTCCGTGGGTAACAAGGGAAGAAAACAGAAAAAACCCGACAAACACCGCATAAAGACGCTATACTCGTTCGTTGTATCCTTATTTTCCGTTTCGTCTCAAAGCATCACAAAGATGCTGCTGGATTTTCATCCCTCATTTTGCAGTTAATCACCTCATTAATTTTGGCTGACCAGTTTTTCAATCAATTTCCCGAATTTGCCGGCTGTCATGAGTTCATGGGTAACGAACTTTCCTTCATAATATATTCCCAGCGTCCCGAAAGGACTTCCCATCTGTTTAGCCTCATTTGAATTTGCCAGCTTGACGAGTTTAACCGGCAATTTCATCTCTTTAACTTTCTCGGCGAATATAGCCGCATACTCTTCCATGAAGACACACTGATTCGAGTAGATTATCGTAAACCCATTTTTGTTATCACATGTTCCGGCCTTTGCCCTTCCGGTAAAGGCCGGATCGGCCGCCTCATTATTAAATTTCAATACCATAAGTTCAAAATATGGTTCCGCCTTATCGACGCTTACGAATCCTTGCTTTTCAAAGAAATTTCTATCTGTGAGAAAGGGGCGCACCCTGCCGCTTGTAACAACGGCTACTCCATTCATCCTCTGCGCCTTAGCATCGTTAATGCATTCATTCAAAAGTCTTGTCGATATCCCCTGGCCCTTGAATTTTCCCGAGACCCAGAGACAGTTGATCACCATATAATTCTTACCAGCAAGCGGCTTCCACGCATACTCGATGGGGATGTATTCGATAAATATTTTACCGCGCTCGTCAAGTCGTTTGAACACGAGTCCCTCTTTGAATCGATCAGACATCCATTTCTTTTTCGTTTCGGCTCTCGCCCGGTTCGTCTTATCGTCTCCAATCGCACAGCAGATGTGCTCATTGTCTATGTTTGCCGCATTAATGGTAATTATTTTCATGCGAGAATATCCTTCAGCGCCTTTTTGTACTTCGCCCTGTTCTTCGTATCCGGTTCTTCTTCCACCAGAATTTCAATCTCTTTCCTTAATTCCTCACCTTCCGATGCGGCGGTGATGCGCGCAATTGTTGTGAGAATATCCTGCCGCAGAAGATTGTAATGCTTCTCTGTTTCGCAGGAACGATAAAGATCCTTCAGATGATCAACTACGGTTTTCTCATACTCTTTGTTCACCAATGCTATCTTCCACAGGTTCTGTATTGTCTGCCGGGATGTTATGAACTTCTCATCCGCACAGTGTTCGAGAATCCGGGGCAGCAGATTCTTCATTTTGCCTTTTGTATCACTTTTCGCAAGATTGCACAACAGCATAATTCCTATCGAGCGTTGATACGAATTCTCGTTCTCCAGCCGTTTTAGCAGGATTTCAAACCTGTCATAAATCCAATCAACCCTCTGTTCTGTTAGTTGAAGTAAGCGGCAAAATGCGGGATATCGAATCTCGTCGTTAATCGAGCAAAGATCGTCGTAAAGCTGATTTAAATCATCACTCATGTTAACCCTCCGGGGTTGTGATATGATTATATCGAGTGTCGCAATATAATTTGAGATAACTTACACTTTCAAAAATCAAGTTAATATTTTCATTCCTTCTCTTTGATAATATCAATTCAGCGTCGCCGTAAATCTTGCGGCAGTGAAATGGAGCAAAAGGGGGAAATTTGATCGTTATGCGAATTCGGCTTTTGCTCACTTGGCTGTTAATAACTCAGAATTTCGCCCGTCCAGCTGGACGCTTTTAAACCAGTCTTTCGTTCAAAAAATACGACATAATCAATTTCACCTATCGTCTTTATGCTCTGGAATACCGTAAAAACTCACATTTTGAGCGGATTTATCTTTTTAAATTTTTTCTCCAGGTCAATTAATTTCATTTTTATTCTAATTTACTCATGGCACTCAATTAATTGAGTTAATTAATTTATTCTTCAACACAATTTGTTGATACTGTGGATAAGATTGTGGATAAATACCGCATGATTCAGGTGTTCATGACGTTTTATTTTGATAACTAATTCCCTACTAACGTGCTTTCCCCCGTTATCTGCAATGTCTTATTCCCGTAACTATCCACTTTACTTTTTAAAATCACTTTTTTTGTGATTAATCGTTGCCGCCCCCCTTTTTTTTATTACATTATTTTTCACGAAATGCCGACAGCGGCACTTCATCGTGCTGTCGTGACTCTTTGAGGCCTCTGTTGTGAGATTACCGGCAGCACACTGGAGGTCAGATTATGGTATTTCCTGATAAAACTCAAAGGATACTGCAATATGAACGGCCCTTTTCAAAAAGGAACCTATCGCCGGTTCCGAAACACGTTCAGACATCTGTGTCCGAACAAAAACTACCGGGTTATAAGCTCTTTCATCGACTACGACAACCACTTACATGCGGTAGGTGAGGAGTGGATCTTCAAAGGTGCCTACTATATCGAGCAGGAGGACGGGATCTCGCTTTTTATCGAGATTGGTGATTGCGAGTGGAACATTCCGCTGAAGTGGTCACAGGGGTACCAGCTTGATGTTATAGACAATTTGGATCACTACGTAACTGCGGTTCAACAGGGAGAGAGGAGAGCGACCAGGCTTGTGCGCCCCGGCTCTGAGGAAGTCTCAGCAGAAGCAGATACCCGGGCACGGGATTCGCGCCCTGCGCAGTCCCTCAGATAGGGTAAAACTTTCCGCCCGCGCAATCAAAGGCGAGTTAAGCTCACAAATACCCGGTCGATTAAAGCGCCCGGAGTCACATTTTGACGACCGATCGAATGGCCGAGATGAGTTGGTGTTCGTTCATATCTTCGGCGGAGTCCTGATCAAAGGCGATGTTTGTGTCGAACATAATGTTCAGCCTTTTGACATACTGATAATCGTCATCGCTCAGCGAGTCGATTTCCCGATGAGAGGAGACGTAGGTGAAGATGTCGCGCCTGCGGCGTCCCTCACGCTTGGATTCGGTCCGCTTTTCATTTTCGATTACCATATCGCTGAGCGCCTCCTCAACAATACTGATCCCGCCCTTGCGGTGGGGTTTTCCGAAGAGAAGAAACCATATGATCGCGCACAGAAGGCCTCCGAGGTGGCCGATGTGACTGACATCGGGCTGACTGCCGGTAAGTTCGAAGAAGAGTTCCAGCCCGCCGTAGATAATGACCATGTATTTGGCCTTGACCGGAATTGCGAAAAAGAGCAGCAGCACCGCGTCGGGGAAGAGGACTGCAAAGGCGACCATCACACCGAAGAGAGCTCCTGAAGCACCGATTGTCGCGATACCGTAGGAGACATCTCCTGCGAATAGACCGATGAGCAGTATCACGATGCCGGCGCCGGTCCCGCAAAAAAGGTAGAAGGCCATGAATTTCAGCGCCCCGATCTCCTCTTCGACAGGAACGCCGAACATCACGAGCATATACATGTTCCAGAAAAGATGCATCGGACTGCCGTGCAGAAACTGATAAGTAAAGGGCTGCCACAACATGAGCCGCTCAACTACCAACTGGGGAACAAGGGCGAGCGGATCCAGCAGCCCCGGAACGAACATCTGCACGCCGAAGATTATGACATTTACCGCCGCAAGCCTTACGGCCCAGAATGAAAACAACGATTGCTGATTTGGCATTGAGAACCCCTGTATTTGACGCTGATATTTACTTAACACTCTGCTCTATTCTCATGTAAAGCAGTTTCTTTAAATTCAACACAGTCACATGAGTGCGATACCGTTTACTGCGATCAGATGACAGATTCAGTTTACAAAAACTTTTCCCGGATTTTTACACTTCCCTGTTGACAGATGTAACGGTAAAATATCAATTTTTACCGCGTTCCGCCTGTTATTTTGTATCCATTTTCCCATGTCAGCGGGTTCAAAACGGCAATTTACAATATATATTTCAGAGAACTTCACGAGGACACACAAATGAGACAGTATAACCGAATTCATGCAAAAAAAAATTTCCGGTCGATTCGATTGTTTTCCCCCCATCCCGTTAAGGTGCCCGCGATTTTGCTTCTGCTTGTACTTATAGCAGCATGTTCCAGCACACCTACACCCAAGGGCATTCTATATACAAAAACCAGGGGCCCCGTTTTCGCCACTTCTAACGAAGTCAGCACCAAGACGGGAAAAGCCTCCGTGATCAGCATTTTCGGCCTCGTCAGTACCGGTGATGTCAGCGTTGAAAACATCGCGACAATGAATGGTATAAAGAAGATACACCATGTCGATTACGAAGACTACTCATGGTGTTTCGGCATTTATCAGGAGTATACGGTATTCGTTTATGGCGAGTAAGGACACCGCTGCGTACAGCAGAACTACATCCGTTTTTTTTCATTTGCGGGTGGATCTCTCATTAAATCTTCTACTGCTGTTTCTTCTCGCACTGATACTCAGTTTTAGCTCATGCGTCACATCGGTCACTTTGCACGGAAACAGTTTCATTCCCACGCAGACGAATCCTGTGCCGGACGGCTCATACTGGAAAAGATATAAGTACTCAAACTCGGTTACCGAAAATGAGGGCAATTACAAAAAGGGTAAAGCGGCATGCCATTCGTTCTTCGGACTCATTGCGTACGGAGATTCAAGCATCACCGCTGCAATGGCCGACGGCAGGATCTCAAAAATCAGGGCAGTCGACAGCCGTGATTATTCCGTCTCGGCGCCCTTCATTCTAATTCCGGTTTATACTGAGCATGTGACATTTGTTTACGGCGAATGAGGCGGAAATTCACTCACGCACCAGAAAGAAAAAATGCCGCGTCAAAGACGCGGCATTTTTTCCATTCTCGATAAGCATAGTGTGATAGGCAAACAGACCTCTTACTTCTGAAATATTATAAAGCTATCCTTGTATTTGTCGGTAGACTGCAGCTCATTCATCGTCTCAACGGCTGCGCTCCTGGATGCGAGCGGGCCGATCTTGACCCTGAAGTAGGTTTTTCCATTTATATCGGCGCGGTCGATAAATGGCTGGTAGCTCAGCCGTTGAAGCCGATTGACCTCGATTACCGCCTTGTCGCGCGAATCAAAAGAACCGATCTGTACGCTGTAGCCTTTCTTAACACTCTCTTCGGGTTTCGGCGCTGAGACAGCAACGGTCTTGGGCTTCACCTTGGGCTCGCTTTTTACCGTCTGTACGCTCTTATGCACCGCGGGTTTCGGGGCGGCAGTCGGCTGCGGAACAACCGCGTCAACTGCACGGGGCGCCGCCGCCTGAGGCTGCACAGTTGCCGGTGCAAGCAGATCATTCGCAGAGAGCTTAGTGTCACCCGGCGCGGCAGGAACCGCCGATGCATCTTTGGCCAGAAGATCATCACTCACAGGCTCTTCAACCGGCGCGACGGTGGAACTTCTTACGGCAGTTTCCCGGTATATATCGTCACTGGACTGGCCCGAAAGGTGCATCCCGATCAAAAACGAGATCGCGATAACACCAATCAACATACATGCAAGTATGACAATGCGCACATTGTCCAGATGCACAAGATAAACGCTCTTCTCGCGTTCTACTCCCGAACCTGACATTTGAGTGTTTGTATAGTTTTCCATAGTTCCACGACCTGTTTATGAGTTCTTTCCAAATCTGCATTATTATCTATTATAAAGTCGGCTTTTCCTTTAATTTCATTAAAAGAAAATTGATGCGCGGTGCGGGCCGAGACCTGTTCTGTGGAAATTCCGTCGCGAATTTCCCCCCGCAGCGCCGCAACCCCCCTTTCGGAGTACACGACGATATTGTAATCCATAAACCGGTCAAATCCGGCTTCAAACAGAAGCGGCGCATTGATAAAATAGACCTCAGGGCCCACGCTGCGCGAAAGGGTCAGCTCGAGAATTCGGGGATGCGTGATGGCATTCAGTTTTTCCACCATTTCCCCCCGCGAAAAAACAAGCGCGGCCAGCTTTTGACGGTCGAGCGTGCCGTCGCCCTGAATCACGCCGCCGCCGAAAGTCTCGGCGATCATCCGCAGCGCGGGCGTGCCGGGCTCCACAATCTCGCGCGCGACAAGATCGGTATCGATCACCCGCCCCCCGAGCAATTCAAAGATCGAACAGACGGTCCCCTTTCCCGACGCGTAATTTCCAGTTACACCGATTCGCATCATATCCTCCGCACACGAATTTGCGCAATATCACTGCACTGCCCTTCACATCCGCTCCGGCGAACGCGGAAAAATTTGCCGCGATACGCGGCAGATTTTTCATCTTGCTATACTTGTTATTTCGGTCTATACTTGCATGAACAGTTCATAATTTTTATACAGTTTTTCCGCCCGTGCGGGCGTAAATCAGTTTACAAATAATTGCAGCAGAAAAATGATGTGCCCAGCTTGGCGGGGGGAAGCCCATGTTTATTGATTCACACTGTCACTTTGACGGAATCCTCGAAGAGGGTAAATTCTCTGAATCACAGCTCTTCGACCAGCTGCGGGAGCAGAGGGTAAACACCGCCGTCCAGATCGGCACCGATATCGAATCCAGCCTCTGGTCAAAAGATTTTGCCGCTGACAAAGATAATATCTACTACACCGCCGGTCTTCACCCGGAATACCGCTTTGAAACCTCGCTCACTGAAGAGCTTCTTCGCACCATCGCATCGTGCGCGGCCGACAAAAAATGCATCGCTGTCGGCGAAATCGGTCTGGACTACCACTATGAGGGTTTTGACAGAGAAAGCCAGCGCGGCCTTCTTGAACTGCAGCTTGACGCTGCGAAAAAAGCTGGTCTGCCCGTTGTCATACACAGCCGCGACTCGATGGATGACACCCTGGCGATTCTTGACAACGCGGGTCTTTCACAGGTACTCTTTCACTGTTTCGGCGGCAGCCGTGATGATGCCCGGCGCGTGATTGAGCGCGGTTGGTACATTTCATTTGCCGGAAACCTGACTTTCAAAAAAGCCGTTGATTTACAGCAGGCGGCAGAATATACTCCCTCTGATCGTATTCTTTTCGAGACTGACGCGCCTTATCTCGCGCCGGTTCCCGTGCGGGGTACACTCAATGTGCCCGCAAATGTGCGCCACACCTACGCCTTCGCCGCGCAGCTTCGTAAGGCCGCGATTGAAGAACTGGCCGGCTGTGCTGCACGCAATTTTGCGACTTTATTCGAGAGGACAAAACTTTGAACTCAAGAACCTACACCTCTGATTTTCTCATCATCGGCAGCGGCATCGCGGGGCTCACCTTTGCCATCAAGGTTTCGCGCTTCGGCAGCGTCAATATCGTGACCAAAAAGAAGAACAACGATTCAAATACCAATTACGCCCAGGGGGGGATCGCCACTGTTCTCGATCCTTCCGATTCAATCGAAAAACACATCGCTGACACGCTGACGGCGGGCGTCGGCCACTGCAACGCGGCGTCGGTGCGCAGCATCGCCGAAAGCGGCCCCGCACGCATCCACGAACTTATCGGATGGGGTGTCCATTTCTCAACATCTGACGACTCGCCGACACCCGAGCACCTCTCGCTCGGCAGGGAGGGCGGACACTCGAACAACCGGATTATTCATGCGGCCGATTCTACCGGACGCGAGGTTGAGCGGGCACTTTTAGAAAAGATCGCACAAATCAGGAACATCACGATTTTCGAAAACCATACCGCAATCGATCTTCTTACCGAGCACCATTTGGGGGGGGGATACGATCCCGTCAAAGGCCCGGCCTGTTACGGTGCCTATGTTCTCGAAAATCTCACCCGCGATGTTCACATCTTCAGATCACCCGTCACGATGATCGCTTCCGGCGGAGCCGGACGGGTATACAAGAACACGACAAATCCATCCATTGCCACCGGCGACGGAATCGCCATGGCTTACCGTGCGGGTGCCCAGATCGCCGATATGGAGTTCATGCAGTTTCATCCGACATCCTTGTACACTACAAAGGACAGCGGGCGCGCCCTGCTCATCAGCGAGGCGGTGCGCGGAGAGGGGGCGAAACTGATCAACCGCGCCGGTGTGCACTTCATGGAGAATCTGCATCCTCTTAAAGAGCTGGCCCCACGCGACATCGTGGCCCGCGCGATCGACGCAGAGTTGAAAAACAGCGGCGAAAACTGTGTCTTTCTTGATATCTCGTTCAAATCTGCCGATTTCTTAACAAAGCGCTTTCCTTTTATCTATGCCAGCTGTCTTGAAAACGGCATCGATATGACAAGAGAGCCGATACCGGTTGTTCCTGCCGCCCATTATCTCTGCGGCGGCGTCATCACCGATCTCAAGGGGCGCTCTTCTATCAAGAATCTTTATATAGCGGGCGAATCCGCGTGCACCGGCGTACACGGCGCAAACCGCCTTGCATCAAATTCGCTTCTTGAGGCGCTTGTCTTTGCCCACGAAGCGGCCGAGGACGCCTCATCGAGGATCACAAGGGGTGCTTCTCTGCCTGAGTTTCCCGACTGGAACAAAGAGGGGACCTTTGATGAAGAGGAGTGGATTCTGATAAATCACAACGCGGACGAGATTAAGAGCCTCATGTGGGATTATGTGGGGATTGTCCGCACTAATCTGAGACTCGAGAGAGCACTGCGGCGTATCCGTTTTCTTGAAGAGGAGATTACCGATTACTACAGAAGGCGCACTCTTTCTGATAAACTGATCGAACTGCGAAATCTTGTTACTGTCGCAAAACTGATTATTACGGGCGCGGCCGCACGCAAAGAGAGCAGAGGCCTTCACTATAATTCGGATTATCCGGACATGGCCTCTACCGGAGAACCGGCTCTCATACAACAGAACATGAGACCTCTTGTCACAGGAGAGATTTCCGCTGCCGATTTCAGCGGACTATACAGGTAAGCGATGCTGAAGTTTTACAAGACCTACACCACACACAGCAATGACCCTGATTTCAAGCAGGCCGTTCAGGATGATCTGGAGGCCCTTCTTGAGCAGCGCGGCATGCGCCGTCTTCGCATGCCGCTGATTACCTGTATCAACGAGCTGGTCGTCAACGGCATAAAGGCAAATTATAAAAATTTATATTTTGAACAATACAGCCCGCAGAATAATGCCCTTGAGCTTATCCCCTATCACAAAGCTCTGCAGCTCTTTAAACTTGAGCTTTCCACAAGACGCATCGATTACTTCGAAAATCTCGCCAGAAAGAAAGATGTGACCGTCACCCTCACCATGAGCGTCGGCCCCGACGACCATCTTGTCATCCACGTCGAGAACCCGGCCGACATGACGCAGATCGAGATCGAGAACGTTCAGAAAAAATTTTCGGTCGCCGAAAGTTACAAGAATATAACCGAGTACTTCGAAGAGACCGAGATAGACCCCAACAAGGAGGGGGCTGGTCTGGGTATAATCTTTATCATAATGATGATGAAAAATCTCGGCATACCGCTGACAAATCTCTCCATAACCAGCGGCAATAACCGCACATCTGCAATCTTCCGCATACCCCTCGAAAAATGGCTGATCGACAACTACGAAAAGAATATCCATCCAGAGGATTGATATGGCCTTTGAGCTGATTTTGAAAGGCAGGGTGCAGGGGGTTGGCTGCCGCTACTACTGCGCACAGGTTGCACGGCATCTAAAAATTTCAGGCTCCGCCACCAACCGCCATGACGGGGCCGTATCTGTTCTGCTTGATACGGTCGACCAAGTAGTTGTTGATCGCTACATTGAGGCCCTGGAGCACAACACCTTCCGGCTTAACTTCTTCGGTTCGATTCGCGAAGTTACGAAAACCGCGTATTACGGGCCCCTCAGAGGGGATTATGAATGGTGATGCCGGGCGAAGAGTATCAAATCTTGATATCACATCTGGGATGTTATTAGTATCCATTTCCCCCCTTTTCATTGATAATGACTCTGTTAAACTTCTCACTCTCTTCGTAGATCGGCGCATGGGCCGAGTTTTCGAACCAGACAATACTCTTCTCCGCTTCTATAAACTGATAGTACTCTTCTATGAGGCCATAATAAGTGTTGTAATCGTGCCGTCCCGCGATGAAGACAACAGGAACCTTCAGTGACGGAATCTGCCTAAAAAGATCCGCTTTCGCGGCAATTTCCGGCCAGAGCGTTTCAAGAGAATTTCTTGATCCGTACAACCAGTCGGACATAACAAGAGGAGTATACTCTTCAGATATAATGCACTGCTTTATATAAGTGCTGAAGGTATTCTGCCCGTATAACACCCCGCCGTATTTGAGCAGCATTGCGCGCTGTGCATAAAAATCACTGTATCCTCCCCTGTAGTATCCGCTGACAGGCGCGCCGATTTCATTCAGTCTGGCCATATCAGTTTTGTCCGAAACGTTTTTTAGAAGGTATTGCCAGGCAATTTGTTCCGATCTTTCGGTATTTACTATCTGACCGATACTGATATATTTCTCGATTACCTCAGGGTATTTATATGCGAAGTTGATCCCTATCAGCGATCCCCATGAATGGCCGATCAGATATATCTTTTTCTTGTTGAATCTTTCGCACAAAAATAGCGTCAGCGAACGGGCATCCTCGACAAAGGTGTCAATTGTCAGCAGTTTATACCCGTTCTTCGCAATCTTTGATCTGCCCGATCCCCGCTGATCCCAGTTTACAACGACAAAATGTTTTTCAACCTCCCGGTTATAGATTCGGCTGAGCGGCATTACCGCAGTTCCGGGCCCGCCGTGCAGAAAAAGAAGGATCGGATTCTCCGTATCCTCACCCCTGATTGAAATATACTGGCGCACACCGTTAAGAGTTATGAAATTGACTTCGGAAATACTTTTCTTTGAATCAACAGTTTTGATTATCGGGGTAGACGAGCAGCGAAGAGCCGCAAGAGAAACCAGAATGATAAGAAGCGGGCAGCTAATTCTCATGAGGGAACTTTTTAAATGAAAATGATGATTTATCGAGGTCCTCATGATGTATTACCTTTAGTGGGTTGCGAAATGATTAACCCATTGTATGCTGTGAAAGAGTTATAATTGAAATTAAATTTTCACACCGATGTTCTAAACAATTCGTAAACGGCTCTCTTATCCATGCACGAGCCGTTATCATTCAAAAACCCGTTGAAATTCGTTTTCCATTCCGGATCAGCTTTTCATTTATCAGTTTTTTACCCTCAGACATATACTTCTCGGTTTTTGAAATTTTTCTTAAACCCGCGATCGTTTTTAAAGGAATTATTTTGTTTGTATAATTAATGATTGCATCGCTTAATCCGCCTCCCGGATTCTGCTTTACCTGATAAACCGCCTTTGTTCTTTTTTCGTCAATACCCTGAAAGAACCAGCTGGCGGTGAGATCGGTAATTCTGACAAACCCGCTTCTTTCGGATAAAGCTGGATCTGTCACCGAATGAATATTTATCATCATCGAGTTTGTATTATAATCACCAGTCATCTCGGTCACAAGAACCATATCTCTATTTGAAACGGGAAATGGAGCGCCTATTGCATTATAGATAATATCCTTGCTGTGAAAGCCATCATCAGTAACGGCGAACGGGTCTATGCTCCTGATTGGTTTTGCCTCAATGCACCTGTTCATCCAGATCGTTTCAGCCTGAATATCCATCATGACTGCAATAATAACCTCAATCGGCGCTTCAATAACTGCAACACCGCGAACTTCCTTGATCATCGACCCGGGAACTTCTTTATTGTATATCTGTATGCCGTTCGAGTCGGATACCAGCTTCCACCCGTCTGAAGGCATTGCTGACACGGGAAATAGAAGTATCATTATGTACGCAATAATCAGATAATTTTTGTTTATCACAAAGCTTCTCCGGAAAAGCATCATTTCGCAGCACAAAAGAGTTGACGCATAAAGTTTGATATCCACATAAATAACTTCAATATCAACGAGGTTGCACCAAAAGCAAATGTATTTTTTTGCAGTGCGCTTGTATAATCATATAAGTGCATCGAAACCTCCTTCAACCAGAATTTATCCACCTTTTTCCTGATTTTTTAAAGGTTCGTTTTTAGGGAATTAATTTGTAGTGCTTTCCATAAATATCCCGAGGTAAATCTAATGTATGCAGTTATTACAGGCGCAAGCAGCGGTTTCGGAATTGAATTTGCACGGCAGTTCGCAAAACGCGGCTATGATCTATGTATTGCTGCCAGGAGAAAAGACAAGCTTCTTGAACTCCGTGACGAGATAGAATCCCGGTATAAGGTTAATGTTGACGTCATCAGTGTCGATCTTTCGCAAGAGCAGGGAATCCTTCAACTATATGAAACTACCAGGAGTAAAAACGCCGACGTTCTGGTAAATAACGCAGGTTTCGCAACGGGGGGAATGCCGGGCAAAATCGATTTGCATGAAGAGATCAGGATGCTTGATATAAATGTCAGAGCTGTTCACCAACTGACGAGGCTGTTCCTCAGCGACATGATGTCGAGGAACAGCGGACGCATCCTCAATGTAGCAAGTCTGTCAGCATGGCTGCCAGTCCCCGTACTGAGCGCGTATGCTGCCGGGAAGGCGTATATTCTGCACCTGTCAGAGGGCATAAACTTTGAATTAAAAAAAATGAAAAGCAATGTCCGCATATCCGTCGTTACCCCGGGGTTCTATAAGACCGGTATTGCGGGTGATCATGCAGAAATCACACACGGATCCTCTTCGGTAAGCGAATTTATTGCTGTTGTCGTCAAGCGCTTCCTGAAGGGAAAAGAGATTATCATAGTTGGACGTGATACCAGAATCCTGCTCCTTACCCGGTTTGCCTTACGCAGCATTGCGAAGAGAATTATATTTAGTTTTGTAAGAAAGTCATTGGTCGATCCGTCTCACACTTATCATTAATGAATTATGTCGCTTCGAAAAATCGGTATTTTCACACTATTACGGATAACAAATGACAACCGATCTTCATCCTTTGATCCGCGGCTGCATTACTCCGTACGAATACCGGATACTATCTTAAAAAAGTGCTTCATCCTTGATCTCAGGGGGTGCCCTTTACCAAATCCCCCAAAAAAATCTTGACTTCAAACACTACTCCATTCAAAAAGGTACGAAATAAGGGCGATTAGCTCAGCTGGTTAGAGCGCCTGCTCGACATGCAGGAGGTCGATGGTTCGAGTCCATTATCGCCCACATCGCACTCAAGGAGCACTATCGTGGAACCTCTAAAAGTCACCCTCCCAGACTCTTCAGTTTTGGAGGCAGAGAATGGTTCTACGCTTTACGAAATCATCGGCAAAATAGGGGCCGGTTTACAGCAGGCCGCTGTTGCCGCCTCTGTCGATGGAGAACCCAAAGACCTCGTCTTCGTACCGCAGCAGAATTTCTCTCTCATAGTTCATACATTCAAAGACCCTAAAGGCAAAGAGATATACTGGCATTCCACGTCGCACCTTATGGCGCAGGCGGTGAAGCGCCTTTATCCCTCAGCAAAAGTGGCAATCGGCCCCGCTATTGACGCCGGCTTCTACTACGACTTCGAACTGCCCGAATCGTTCTCGGGCGAAGATCTTGAAAAGATCGAAGCCGAGATGGCGAAGATCCGCGATGAAAAGATACCCGTCGTTCGCAACGAGATGAGCAAGGCCGACACACTGGCGATGTTCGAAGCTCAGGGCGAAATATACAAGACTGAACTCATCTCCGAGATACAGGACGCGAATGTCACCGTGTACCGTCAGGGTGACTTCGCCGATTTCTGCCGCGGTCCGCACGTGAAAAATACGGGCGACATCAAAGAATTCAAGCTCATGAAAATTGCCGGTGCTTACTGGCGCGGCAGCGAAAAAAACAGGATGCTTACCCGAATCTACGGCATTTCATTTCCCGATAAAAAGCAGCTCAAGGAGCATCTTTCGCTTCTCGAAGAGGCGAAAGAGCGCGACCACCGCAAGATCGGCGCCGAACTCGGTCTGTTTGAAACGTGCAACGAGGTGGGCCCCGGACTTGTTCTGTGGACCCCGAAGGGCGCGCGCATTCGTGTTGCAGTCGAAGAGTTCTGGCGGCATGAGCACTACAAGAACGGCTATGATATAGTATATACTCCGCACATCGGACGGTCACTTCTTTGGGAAACCTCAGGTCACCTCGTTTCTTATAAGGATGGCATGTATTCTCCCATGGATATCGACGGCGAGAATTACTATGTAAAGCCGATGAATTGCCCTTTTCATATTATGATTTATAAATCAAAGATGCGCAGCTACCGCGAGTTCCCCATTCGCTGGGCGGAAATGGGCACAGTTTACCGTTATGAAAAATCGGGCACTCTACATGGACTCTTGCGGGTGCGGGGATTTACCCAGGACGATGCGCACATCTTCTGCCGTCTTGATCAGATATCAGAGTCTATTGTTGAGACTTTTCACTTCTCACTCTTCATGCTTAAGAGCTTTGGATTCGAGAACTTTCAGATATATCTCTCTACCCGTCCGACCGAAGGTTCTGTCGGTTCTGACGAGCTTTGGCATACGGCTATTGAGGCTCTGCGCAGCTCATTAGACAGTGTAGGTGCTCAATATAAAGTAAAAGAGGGGGATGGTGCATTTTACGGCCCTAAAATCGATATAGCAGTAAAGGACGCTATCGGTCGCGAATGGCAGCTCTCGACATTACAGCTTGATTTTAATCTTCCCCAACGATTTGAACTTACCTATAAGGGAAAGGATGGCGAAGACCATCAGCCCATCATGATCCATCGCGCACTTCTCGGTTCGCTTGAGCGCTTCTTCGGAATCCTTATCGAGCACTACAAAGGGGCCTTTCCCGTATGGCTCTCGCCGGTACAGGCTGTCGTCATTAATGTCTCTGACGACGAGGATCCCGCTGCCCGCGCACTCGTCAGCAAATTAATGGCCGAAGGTTTACGCGCCGAAGTTGATATCCGCAACGAGACTATGGGATACAAGGTTCGTGATGCGGTCATGTCGAAGATCCCCTATGTATGCGTCATCGGTAAAAAAGAGGCTGAATCGAACATGGTCTCTGTCCGTCGCCGCGGCGAACAGAACGGAACGCCGATCAAGGTCGATGAGTTTGTCAAAGAACTCAAAGCGACCTCTGATTCACACAAAATGATATGATGAGAGGCTCGATATAGCTCTCATCACTCTTCAGAACGTATCACTCTCTTACAGCAAAGTGATTCTTGACAATGTCTCCCTTCAGATTCATGAGGGTGAGAAGATCTGTCTGCTCGGACGAAACGGAGCGGGCAAATCTACCTTTGTCAGACTTCTTCAAAACCAGATAACTCCCGACTCCGGAACGATCGGCCGCACGAAAGACCTGGTCACTGCAATGCTCGACCAGGAGATTCCCTCACTCGAAGGAACAATCGGCGAAATTGTCGCTCACGAAACGATTAAGGATCATGCGGGCGAGTGTGATCGCGTTCTTTCGATGTGCTCGCTTGATGCGACGCTCGAATATAATACACTCTCTGCGGGCATGAAACGGCGTGTACTGCTCGCGAAAGCTCTCGCGAAGGAGCCTAACATCCTTCTTCTCGACGAGCCGACCAACCATCTTGATATTGAAACAATAGAATGGCTTGAGTCTCTTTTGAATAAATTGCGCATAACGGTGTTCTTCGTTACCCATGACCGTTCATTTCTCGCGAATGTGGCAAAGCGTATCATCGAAATTGATCGCGGCCATCTTTTCGACTGGGACTGCGGCTACAAAATTTTTCTTGAGCGCAAAGAGGCGTGGCTTGCGGCCGAAGCGCACCGAAACGAGCAGTTTGACAAGAAACTCGCCGAAGAAGAGGCGTGGCTTCGCCGGGGGATAAAGGCACGCAGAACCCGCAACGAAGGCCGGGTAAGAGCACTGTATGCTCTTCGTGAAGAGTCCGCGGCACGTCGCGATCTTGACGGAACGGTAAAGCTCGAGTCTAATCAGGCGGCGCTTTCCGGAAGGATGATCTCCGAGGCCGAAGATGTCGATTTCGCTTATGACAAAAGACCGATTATTTCCGGATTCTCTGTTCGAATCATGCGCGGTGATCATATTGCAATCGTAGGCAGAAACGGCTGCGGGAAAAGTACTCTCGTGAAACTGCTGCTGGGTCTGATTCAACCCTTATCCGGCAGCATACGCGCTGGATCAAATCTAGAGATTGCCTACTTCGACCAGATGCGTGAGGGCCTTGATGGACAGAAGACCGTGCGCCAGAGCGTAACTGACGGCGGCGAAAATGTTTCCGTCAACGGGCGCAATCGCCACGTAGTGGGATATCTTCAGGACTTTCTGTTTACCCCTGAAAAGACCAATGAAAAGGTTTCGGTTCTTTCTGGCGGTGAAAAAAACCGACTTATGCTTGCGCGCCTTTTTGCAAAGCCAGCTAACGTCCTCGTCTTCGACGAACCGACAAACGATCTTGATATCGAGACAATAGAACTTCTCGAATTTCTTCTTGCCGAATACGAAGGCACTGTAATAACCGTTAGCCATGACCGTGACTTTGTGAATAACACATGTGAGCGGATTTTCAGCTTTGAGGAAGGTACTGTCAGAGAGTATCAGTCGCTGGACATGATGAACGCAGCAAAAAAAGCGCGCAACGAAAAGAAGAGTGAATCAGCGCAGTCAAAAAACATTAAATCGGAGCAGAACAGCACTATTGACAAGCCGAAAAAAAAATTATCTTTCAACGAGAAAAAGGAACTTGGGGGACTTCCAGCAAAGATAGAAACACTTGAAGCGAGAAGACACGAGATCACCGCACTTCTCTCAGATCCATCTTTGTATCAGAAAGAACCTGCACGCGTGCCTCTGCTCAACAGTGAACTTGCAGAGTGTGACCAGAAACTTGAAGCGCTCTTCGAAAGGTGGGAATCGCTTGAGGCCATCCAGAATTTACAGTCATAAATCAAACAGAGGATAAATCAGAGATTTTCGGGTATAACAGAAATATACTCTGTCACTTCAAACGGCGTGCCATACTGTACCCAATCACCCTTAGGCACAAAAACCCCCTGCCCTTTCGTGACCAGAATATCACTTCCACTAGTCTTGACCTGAAGATGCCCCTTCAGGACAATTGTATACATGTTGGTATCAGCAACACGCCCATCCTCTGTCCATCCTGCAGGGCTGATAATTCTGGCTATAGTCAACTGGTCGTCAGATGAGCTAATTGTACCAAAGTATTCTTCAATATTTTTTGGATGAACATCCGCACTTCGTATTACCGATGGACTCGTAACAAAGCGAACCATTAAACCACCACAAAATGACATCATAAATTTGAACAAAAATGCCGACTACCCCTCACTTCAATAAAGCACTAGGCACAATTTACACTCGTTTGAAAAAAATGGCAACGTATTGTCAGAAAAAACGGGGGGATTTCAGGTTTGAATTATTGCAGCACAAGATAAGTTCTCTTGTGATCAGAGTAAATTCAACTCTAGAAATAATGTCGGAATTACTTTTACTCATATTGCGGGGATTACAAATATAGACAGAAACGGGCTGAAGAAACAGTTTTACAAAATTTTAATTAAATGAACAAATCCAAGTATACAGAAAAAAACAACCTAACGAATCTAAAAACGAGAATTACCATTATGGTATTTGATGCAGTTAAACAAAAAATGTCGGGGTGAAAGGATTTGAACCTTCGACCCTCTAGTCCCGAACCAGATGCGCTACCGGACTGCGCTACACCCCGAATTTTGTGCCACTGTTGTCCTGTTATGTAAAAATGTCAATCCCGAAGTATTTGGCATCAGACAGAAAAAACTACCAACTGAGTAGGTTTGAGTATTGGAAAACAATCATCTGAAGATCCAGAATAAGTTATATCTTTCGCAAAGTAACCACGCGTCTATTGATCTTAGGCGCACCTTCTGGATTGTATTTATTTTGAACCTCTTCAATTGACAGATCAAGAAGGTCGAGAATAACACGCTCAGATTTATTCAACACATCTATCAGAATCAGTTTCTCATCATCTGTAAAATCTTTAAGAAGATACGACTCCATGGTCTCCTTTTTCCGTGGAGAACCTACACCGATTCTGACTTTTGCAAATTTCTCGGACTTAAGGCCGCGTTCCATCGATTTAACACCTTCGTGCTCAACATGCGACACGAGATAATCGACCCGCAACTCACCGAGCGGAATAGACGAATCTTCAAAGACACAGATTATATCTTTAACATCTATCCTGAGAAAAGAAGCAATATAAAGCACAGACTCGCCGATCAGATTTACAAATGTCTGTGGCTTAAGCAAAACTACATCATGTTCCTTTATCTTGCCGCGGCCGATTATCGATTTTTTCTTTTTAATTCGTACATCAACGTTCGCATTATTCGCAAGGATCTCGATAACCTTAAACCCGATGTTCTGCCTGTTGTTAACATGCTTGTCTCCCGGATTCCCGAATCCGACAATCAGTTTCAACCCGTGCTTCTCCTTGATATTATATCAAACCAGCTTTACTACCCGGACAAGAGCCCTCTTCAGAAAACGTGCGCATGACAAACGATAGTAAGCATTCTCAGAGAAGACTCTGTCTCCCGAAGTACCGGAAACACCCCCGTCAAACTGAAGGTGTTGTTGCAACCGCAGCGGTATCACCGCCCTCTTTTTCTTCAGGCTCAACTACGTTATCGCGTATATGAACCACGTGGCCAAGAACATGGTCAGCATCCGCCATAAACGTCATTGATGCGGGGCCCTTAAGATCCCTGACATGTATTGCTTCATTAATATCAACATTTGAGATATCAACAGTCAACTTCTCTACCAGATCTGCAGGAAGCACTTCAACTTCAATTACACGTTCAATCGATTCAAACACTCCGCCTTTTTTTACTCCAATTGCATTACCAACAAACTCAAGAGAAATGGTGGTATGGATCTTCTCCCCGGCAGTGATTTTGTAGAAATCCAGATGCCGAACAATGTCAGAAACTGGATGCCGCTGATAATCTTTCACAAAAACCTGCACTTCCTCTCCTGAATCATATTTCAAAACCAAAAGCTTACTCTCAGAAATTGCCCCCTTGAACAAAAGGGAGAATTCTTTGGAATTTACACTAACGGCATTAGAAGTACCGTGCGAATAGATTATCGCCGGAATATTACCACTGGCTCTCAGCCGATGATTAGCATTTTTACCAAAATTTTCTCTTTTGGTTACATTAAGTGTTCCCGCACTCATTTTATATCCTCACATTAGTTTGATTATAATCTTCGGTTATTACTGCTTCCAATTCGAAAGGCGCTTTTACCTAGCGAAAATTGGATTATACACATTTCTTTCTACTCGTCAATCATTAATAAACACAGAAAAATTGTTTTCTTTCTCCTGCCCTTAACAGCTGAATAACTGCTCCAAATACCCCGCCTAAACAGGAATCATACAAAAAGCGAACTAACCGACTCGCCCATGTAAATCCGCTTAATTGCCTCGGCAAAAATAGGTGCCGAGGAAAGTACTGTCATGTTGTCCATTTTCTTTGACCCATCAAGAGGAATGGAATCCGAGATAATAATTTCCTTAAAATTGCCTTCTTTGAGGCGTTCTTTCGCATTTCCAGAGAGCACCGCATGTGTTGCGAGACAGTAAACATCCTTTGCGCCAAACTCTTTTAGTGCCTTTGCCGCACCGGAAATTGAACCGGCCGTATCAATTATATCGTCAACAAGTATACAATTTTTGTCTTTGACCTCACCGATTACGTTCATGACCTGGCAAACATTAGGCCTTGGCCTTCGCTTATCGATAATCGCAAGCCCGGCATCAAGCATTCTCGCGAGATACCGCGCACGATCCGTACCTCCAGAGTCGGGGGACACAACCACGCATTCGTCTATTCTCATTGAGCACAGATAATCAAAGGCAATCGGCGTCATAAAAAGATTATCGACCGGTATATCAAAAAAACCCTGAATCTGGTCTGCGTGAAGATCCATTGTCAAAACGCGATCAATCCCTGTCACCTGCAAAAGGTTTGCAACCACCTTCGCCGATATTGGGACTCGCGGCTCTACCTTTCTATCCTGTCTCGAATAACCAAAATAAGGAATGACTGCAGTGATCTTTCTTGCTGATGCCCGCTTTGCAGCATCAATCATCAGCAAGAGCTCTATAATATGATCATTCGTCGGATAACAGGTCGACTGTATAATGAACACATCACAGCTTCTTACACTTTCAGATAGCTGTACAAAACTCTCTCCATCCTTGAAACGAGTACAAATCGCTTTTGACAACGGAGTCCCGATTTTTTTCGCGATTGCATCCGCAAGTACTGGATTTGAACTGCATGAAAAAATTTTTAGCTCTTTTTTCCGGACTGAAAAATCACCCTGCATGCATAACACTCTCAAGCTCAGCCAGCTGATCTTTTGAATTGACGCCAGCTCCCTCAACCGGCGAATCTAACTTCACGGCTGTTACGAGGCCGCCCTTTCCTGTCACATACTCAATCATATCTGGCAAATAGTACTCTTTTTGTGCATTATTGTTACCGGTATTTTTCAAACCTTCGAACATTGTTGCCGAATCAAAAATATAGGTGCCGACATTTACTTCATTGATCTTTTTCTCTGCCTCAGCGGCATCTTTCTCCTCAATTATGCGGATTACAAAACCCTCTTTACTCCGAACTATTCTGCCGTAACCAAATGGATTTCCAAGCTCCATCGTCAAAAGCGAAGCTCCGGCCCCAGATGTAAATTCTTTACCCAAAGCAAGAAAACTTTTCTTCGAAATCATCGGAGCATCCCCACAGGTAACAATTACCTCACCGGCATACCCATTCAAAGCCTCTTCAGCCTGCAAAACCGCGTGTCCCGTACCCAATTGCTCATGCTGATAGGCATATTTAAAGGATTCACCCATCCGTTCTCTTACCAACTCAGCCTTGTAACCGACAACAATAACAATCTCATCCACGCCGGAACTTTTAAGGGTATCAGTAACATGCATCAAAAGGGGCTTCCCCCTTAACTCATGAAGAACCTTTGGAAGATCAGACTGCATCCGTACGCCCTTACCTGCAGCCAAAACAATTGCTTTCATATTCGTTCCTGTATTATGCGCACATCATTGCAGTGCGGTATTATAGCCGAAACCAGACTCGACTCTGAAACACTGCTCCCCGGCCACTCCTTGAAAAACAAGCAACCGTGGCCGCACTTTGCATATCACCACTTGAGAATGACTTTATCTGAGACGCCAGGATTCGAACCTGGGAATATCGGGATCAAAACCCGGTGCCTTACCGCTTGGCGACGCCTCAATATTTAATATACTTAACGCGGCTATTACTTCCGCAATTCGCAAACTGACACACGATCATATACGGTAGCGAGTGCTTTGAAAGCCCTCTTTGCCGCAAATTGATCGTGGAAAACCCCGTAAACAGTAGATCCAGAACCAGTCATTAAAGAGAAATGAGCCCCGAGTGACTGTATTCGCGCTTTGATATCCGCCAACTCGGGATACTGCACAAATGCAACCCGTTCAAAATCATTCAAAAAGGCAGAAAGCCCTTTTTTTCCAAACTCTTTACGTAAAGTGTTTGGAGTAGTTAACAGATTTTTTTCGAAGGGCAATCTGTCAAGTTCATTATATGCCGCTTTTGTATTAATCAAAACCGGGGGATGTACTAAGACAACATAACCTTCCACAACAAAGTGAGATTTTGACAGTAAATTACCTGTCCCTGTTGCAATCATCTGTCCGTCGTTAAGACAATACGGCACATCGGCACCAATCTCAGCGGCAACCCGCTTCAACGCCCCCTTCGATAAAACAGGAAAGAGGTTATTTAGAAATTGAAGCATGCCTGCAGCATTGGAACTTCCACCTCCAAGACCGGCACCCGAAGGTATATTCTTCACCAAAACCACTTCCGCCGAAAAACTAATGCGGCTTTTCCGACAAAATTCCAAAGCAGCTTTATAAACAAGATTTTTCTCCACCGGAAGGTAACGGAGATCATCAGTTAAAGATTCACCGAGGGCACTTATATCAAGAGCAAATACACTACTCCGTGCTAAATTTTTAACCTTTATTGTATCGTGAAGCCCTATCTTTGACATTAGCGATACAATGTTATGATATCCATCATCCCGTTTTTGCAAAACTCGCAAACAGAGATTAACTTTTGCAAATGTTTTAAATGATAAATCCACTTTTTTCGTCAAAAGTAGTATGAAGCCGTTTTGGCGTCAAGAGATAATCCAAGATTTGAATTATGCGTTGGGGGGAGCGTTAACGGACGTCTTCAAATATTTTGCAAGATATACACCTTACTAACTGCACAGTCAGTCAATGCACGGAAAAAATGGCTTGTGTTCACCTTATTACAGCAACAATTCTCATAAGGGATCTTCTAAAAATTAACTTAGAATATTCCCTCTCGACGGCTGCGCCGCCAACAAGTGGTTACAAGCATAGGTAAAATCAGCATTTTCCATTTGCTGTTAAATGAGAATACTGATTTTTAGGGGTAACCATAAAAAAAAGACTAAAATTGCAAACTTTCATCGTGGCGAGGTGAGAGACAAGCAATGCAAAACCAATTATTAGTCTCATGCAAAAACCCAAAAGAGGTAATCTCTCTTATACGCTTCCGTCCACAAATAAATAGTTTAAGCATTGATTTAGGGCATTATGGGCTGTAAAATCTTTATGGTCCATGCGAGAGACCCGAGAATCACCGCTCACAAGTTATTCACCGCTTACCTGATTAAAGCTGCCTCAAATCACAAATTCGAATTTTGTTGTAAAAAAAAGAGGCCTCTTACGAAGCCCCCTTTTAAAAATTCTACTTTTACTTACAATCAGATAGTTTTTGCAACTTTAAAAGTTACACGACGTTGTTTCGGATGAGCTGCGTTCTCACCAGCGAAAAGATCGCTGTCGCCTTTAGTTCCAACTTTGAGGTTAGTTACAGGAACATTGAATGCACGCAATTCATTATAAACCTGCTGTGCTCTCTTAAGACCCATAGCGTTGTTTGCACCGCGTGAACCGAACTTACAAGCATGTCCAACGATCCAAAGTTTGTAGCCTTCGCGAGCAATCTGGTTCATTGCATCAGAAGTAGCAACAGCACTTACTGTAGCGCGAACGAGACGAACCTGATCAAGAGACGCAATATGGTCACCATATGCGAATTCAATGATCTTGTCATTAGCAACTGCAAGCTGATTATTCAGTGCAGCAGCAGTAGCTTCAGCGCCACCTGCAGGAGCTGCAACTGTAGGTGCAGCATCAGCTGCCGGTGCAGTCGAACCACCGCAAGATGCGAGAGATACCGCAAGTACGAGGACTGCAAGCATCAACAATACCTTTTTCATAAACTTCTCCTTAAACTGTTTATTGTTTATTTGTAATTTCCAATCGCAGTAAACTTATACACAACACGATTTATTAATCAAGTTTTTTTTGGTTTTTTTGGTAAATTAATGGGGCAAAAACCAACCTTTCACATGCCACAATCCACAAGTGAAAGAATCAAAAGTTGTGCGAAAAAATACAAAAAAAAATAGAGAGGGCAAGCCCTCTCTATTTAAGTCACTATCTATAAATCTTAGCGTGCCTGTACGCACTTGAATTTTACACGGCGCTGTTTTGGATGCTGTGCATTTTCTTCAGAAACCATATCGGTATCTGTTACAGATTTTGTTGCAAGTTTGCTAGCATCTACACCGAGACCGCGCAGTTCATAAAAAACCTGCTGAGCACGCTGAAGACCTACGCCACTTGTTTTCTCATTTTTGTCGTTATGACCAATGATCATAATCTTGTATCCAGCAGGAACAAGCGGCAATGCGTCATTGATGCCACGACGGATAGCACGAACCTGTTCAACCATACCGGGTTTCTTTGCACTCATGTAAGGGAACTCGTCAATTACAAGAGCGTTAAGGAAACGACGGTTGATGTCATTAGCGGCTTCAGCAGCTGCACTGCCAGTAGCAGTAGAAGATGCTGCAGCAGGAGCCACAGCTGCGTCAGAAGACGTAGTTGTTGTTGCTGCCGAACCACCGCAAGCGGCCATCAAAAGAACGAATGAGATAGCAGCTACAGTAAGTAGAATTTTTTTCATTTCATACTCCTTAAAGATTTTAGATAGTGTGAATCAAAATGCACAGCCCGAAACATTAATCAAGAAAAATTTTATCCTATTGGGTGATAAAACGTAACAAATTCAAATTAATTAAAGAAATAATGTTAATAACTATCGTTTTAAGAGAGAACGGTTGAAGTCTCAGAATATTTCCGAACCGTTTATGAATAATTGCTCAGGTACTTAACTTTTACGTCCCGGTTAATAATGCAATCCGAATAATCAAGATTTTAAATTTTATTCCTATAAAAAAGTTATATCTATGTCCCTGTTGGGATCACATTGATTTGAATAACCTATCTCAGGGATGCACTCGACAACATTCTTTCTGGCGGTGCAGACTTCATAATAGTGCGGACAAATAAGCTTGCATGAATCCTGGTCTTTTTACTTTCTGAATATTGCAATGAAGGGATCCCTTTCAATTATGTCGAGAAACGACTCTGAATAGAAGTAGGCAGAGCCCCCTTCCCACTCAGCATAAATCCACTCGCCGGGCAAAGCATCTGATTTTCTTTCAGAGCCGAGATAGTATCCGCGCTCATGATCCATTTTCGAAAGTTCAATCTGATTGTTTTTCAACTTTTTTTTAGGTATTTTCCGATAAAGAGAAAGATGTTTGTCTTTCTTGAAATCATAACAGGTAAAAGCGCACTCAGTATCTTCAATATAATTGAAAAAAGCCGGAACCGGCCTGCCACGCAAAAGCAACCTCCCCTCTTGAGAAGTTTCATCAATTAATGGGCTTTTTATTTCCAAAAAAAACAGCGGGCTTTCAACTGCGGCGGCTGTACTTTCACGCTGATTTGCCGGTTGAGACACCGTTGAAGAAGTTGAAGTGCAAAATGAGAGCGACAGAGACAATATCACAGATGAAACAAAACACGAAAGAATCAACGGACACCTCTTTTGAGTGTGAAGCGGCTCGCTGTTTTCGAGTTCGATGAAGTCGTGCAATGCGACTTTATCATTATCTGAGGGCTGTTTTGATTTTATATACTTGAGGCGCTGCCCGCACAAGTTACGCATTTCAATCTTCCATATATTATTTTAGCACGTATCTAATTCCGTAAAGCCAATGCTTGAATTAAATTCAGCAATCAAAACAAAAACAGTCTTTAAAGGAGAAATTGGTTCATGTGATTAATGCAGCAGCTGAGCGGACTCACTTTTCACATCGCTATTGCTCATTGCGATTGACTGTTTTGCAGTTGCATCGAAGTGCCCCTTGGCAACCCTCATGAGCGGTTATAAAAAAGTTAATGGTTACCTAAGAATTGCTTTTCAATAATGACAAAAGGTAAAATTCCAAATTAACCGCCGTTTGTACCCCCTACATGGCGGCCCTGATGTCATCGGAGAGCATCAGATGTCATTTATTCGAGTTGCCCTCAAATAATGATCACAAAACGAAAACGGCGTTTGATTAACCCTCTGTTCCGCTCACAGGGATCTAATCAAATGAGTTGTAATTGCGATCTCTATCCAGTATCGGAAATTTTTATGAAAACCTCATCGTTAATTAAAACGACGAAATTTATTTCATCAAACTATACTCATAATTAAGTGATATCCGGTCATATGTCTCATTAATTTGTCCGCCTATCAGAGAGGGGAAATGAACGACCTTTGCTGAAAACCAGATTACTATCAGGAAGAAATCCCCAAAAACTTCCCACTCATTTGCAGCGAAGCAGTTAATTGTGAGTTCGGGAAATTCCATGAGGGATGGATGGATGATGCATCGAACCAACCGCTGAACAGGCCTCGACACGACCGACCAGACGGAAGACACGGGACAATCAATACTCTTAATTTGTGTGAGAACAGATAATTCTACTCTGTTGCGCTTCCCGAGAGTGAGAGAATTTTTCCGTTAAAAAAGAGCAGTCCTTCTCGTGCAAGATTTGCGGCAATCTCCTTGAGTTTTTCCTCTTCTACTTTCAGCGATAAGGCCGCTTCGGCAATTGTAAATTCAGGTTCTTCAATCAGCAGGCGGATGATTCGCCCCCTGATCTGCCTTGTTGATCCTTCAAAAGCGGACTGCCCCCTCCACGAAGAGCTTCTTCTTGAAAGATTACCGTAAATATTTTTCAGGACACTGCCGTAATCCATCAGCGCCTGATACCATAAAGAGGGTTTCCTTCTATACATATACTGTTCGACAAGAGGTAAGATTTCTCTGTCGTTCACTTGACCCCGCCCCGAAAAGAAAGAGTGGATGAAGACCGTGCGGATATTCGTTTCAATGTAGGCAAGCGGCAAATCGAAGGCATAGACGCACACCGCGCGGGCTGTCGCTTCACCGATACCGGGAAGCTTTGTCAATTCACTCCATTCGTGTGGAAATCCCCCCGCAATCTGCAGTATCGCCTGTGCACTTTTTTTTAAATAGAGAGCCCGGCGGTTATAGCCCATACCCGACCACACCGCAAAGAGCTCACGCTCATCAGCTTCGGATAAGGCCCGCAGATCAGGAAAGGTTTTCATGAAAGGGGGAAATTTCTGCGCGACACGCGCAACCTGCGTCTGCTGCAGCATCACCTCTGAAACGAGTACCGCGTAGGGATCGCGCGTACGACGCCAGGGAAGGTCGCGGCCGTGTTTTTTGTAATAATTGAGTATGCACTTCTGGAAATCACGCACAGCTATCTGCGGCGAGGCGTGAATGTAACACGCGGCGTTTTCTGCCGCGATCAATGATTGATCTTTCAATTGCGAAGCCTGCTCTTACCGATGATGAGTGTCGAAAGTGATTCTTTTATATCCATCCCGATCATATACAGACAGGGAACAAAAAGCAGCGTCAGAAGCGTGCTGAAAAGAAGTCCGTACGCCATAGCCATAACCGTCGGAACCAGCGTTCCCACGCTGCCGCCGATACCGTAGACTGTCGGCATCAGTCCGGCAACAGTCGTAATTGTCGTCAGTAGGATCGGACGCAGACGCTGCGCAGCTCCATCCGCGATCGTTTCCATTATTTCATTTTTTTTGCGGCCATGCATATTCTGAAAGACCCGATTGATGAATTCGACCATGATAATACTGTCATTGACGACGACTCCGCAAAGTCCGATGATACCGATAATGGCCATAAAGGAGAGCTTGATGCCATGCGCGTAAAAGGCGAGAAGCACACCGATGAGTCCGAAGGGGATAACTGACATGACGATCAGCGGGTGGCCGACTGAGCGGAAAAGGAACAGCAGAATCAGATAGATGCCGATAATGACGACAACAAATGCGCCCCCGAGACCGAGAAGCGCGGTGTTAGTCTCCTCAAGTTCACCTCCCGTAGTAAAGGAGACTGCCGGATATTTTGATTTAATTGATTTGACTTTTTCCATCAAAATTTTGCCGGCCTGCATCGGCGTTATCGTGCCGTCCGTGTTGCCCGTAATCGTGACGGTGCGTTCGCCGTTGAAGTGAAGGATTGAACTGCGCGCCTTTCCCTCTTCGACATGAGCGACCTGCGAAAGCCGGATCAGCGCCCCGGAATTATTCGGAATCAAAAGATTGAGAAGATAGTCGGTGCCCAGCATTTCGCTGTCCTTGACCCGTACATAAAATTCGAGCCTGGTATCGGCATACTGAACATAGGTAGCCTTAGCCCCCTCGTACGCTGTTCGAACTGTCGCCGCGACATTGGAGACACTCATGTCATACTGCGCAAGTTTGTCATAATCAAAACGGATTCGGATTTCGTCATCCCCCTCTTTGTTGTCGGTATCGACATCCTTGATGCCGTTTGTCTTTTTCAGAAACTCGAGTATCTCGCTTTCGGCAGCGGCCGACTGTTTCGCGCTGTTCGAGATTATCTTCAGATTGATCTCGTCGCCCGAGGAGGGACCGAATCTTCTTTCATTGAAGGTTATAGTTTCAAATCCGCTCATTTTCTTCGTGCTTAATTCTTCACGGAGTGACGCCATGATCTGCTGTGTTGAGCGCTTTCGCTCAGTCTTGGTGACGAGCTGTACATCCACCGTCGCCCAGTTCTTATGCACTCCTTCAAGATCGTTGTGGGTGTGTTCGCCGATGGTTGATATCACCGATAGAAATTCCTTGCGGGGAATTTTTTCCATCAGCTTTTGTTCGACCTTTGCGGTCATGGCTTCCATCTCATCGAGAGTTACCCCGACCGGGGCGACAAGCTCAAGATAGAACTGTTCAGAATTATCATCCCGCATGAGCTTAAAATTCCGCATACTTCCCGCTGAGATGGCTATTGAGAAAAAAAGGAGAAGAACAAAGACTCCCAGAACGGGATATCGGAGGGCAAGCGCCTTCTTCAACAATTCTTTGTAACCGTTAAAAAGGGCGATATACCACCGCTTCTCCTGGGTGATCTGTTTTATTGTGCTGTGCGCCAGATGGTTGGGCAGAATAAAGACGGCCTCGAGAAAAGAAACAGTGAGAGTAACAGCGATTACGATGGGAAAGGTGTATATAAATTTTCCCATTCGCCCCCCGACCATCATAAGGGGGACGAATGCGATTATGGTGGTGATGATGGTCACCGCGACGGGAGCGACAACCTCTTTTATTCCCTGATACGCCGCTTCAAGCGGAGCGAGCCCTTCCTCCCGTTTTACATAGACCGTCTCGGCGACAACAATTGCGTCGTCGACAAGCATGCCCAGAACGGTGATGATCGCCCCCAGAGTAATGGTGTTTATCGAACTGCCGGTTAAGTTGAGAAATGCAATGGACATTAAAAGACAAAGGGGGATGGAAAACGCCGTCCAGAAAGAGGTCTTGTAATCGAGAAAGACCAGCAGCGTAATGATTACGAGCACAAACCCCAGCACCGCATTGCCGATTACGACGCTGATCAAGCTTCGAATTGACTGTGAATCGTCCGCAAGCACATCGACCCTGAACTTTCCCGCATACAGCGATTCATTCTGCTTTATCGTCTTCTTCAACGCATCGACGGTCCTGATGATGTCGACCGTCTCTTTCTTTTTTATGCTGAAGACAACCGCGCGCCCTCCGTTCGCGCGCAGATAGGTTCCTGCATCCTCAAAATCATCGTTAACAGCGGCTATATCCTTGACCTTCAGATGCTTCTGTTCAAAACCGGAGCGGACAATAACTTCACCGACCTCAAGCGGATCGGAGAATTCTCCGATCGTTACCACATTGCGCTCGCGGTCAACCGACTGGATGGTTCCCCCCGTCGAGCGGACATTACGATTTTTAATACTGCTGACAATTTCTGAGAGTGAGACGTACTCTTCTTCCATTTTGACCGGGTCAACGTCAATATGAATCTGGCGGTCATAGTATCCGGATTTTGTTATGCTGCTGACTCCCATGGATTTTCCGAGAATTCTCTCGAGCGCATCGGCCATCTCGAAGAGTTCCCGCTTCGAGGCAGAAGCGTCTTTCGGAACAAGGGCTAGCCGTACAATTGTTTTCAGCTTGGGATTCATCTCCTGTACGGTTATGGCTTCAACATCTGAAGAGATACCGGTTACATTCGATAGCGAAATCTTTCGGTATATTTCATCCTTCACCGGCTGCAGATCTTCTACATCGCCGTCCAGCTCGATCCAGATACGGCCCGAGCTGTCGTAGCAGATCGACGAAAACTCCTTGATCCCCGCGATATCCTCAAGTACATCCTCGACCGGAATGAGCGCGTTAAGCTCGACATCCTCGGCACTCGCGCCGGGATACGTTATGCGCACCATCATGACATCGGATTCGGTATCGGGAAAAACCTCGCGCATGATCTTCGTCAGATGAAAGAGCCCGAAACAGACGACGGCCAGCGTGATGAGATTTATAATCAGTTTGTCTTTAATAAAATAGCGCAGGATAGTCTGCATATAGCGGCCGCCTATTGAGTGAGGGTTTCGTAATCGTTATCAAGCGCGATAAGCGACAACTGCGCGGAAACAAGATTTATCTCCGCATTTGCGATCTGGTTGCGGGTTGCCAGAAGTGTCGAAAGAGTTATTCTGGATTGATCATATTTTTTTGACTGAGTCGCAAGCTGCGAGCGAAGCGCAGCGATGTTCTGTTCTGTCAGCTGAAGATTTTTTTTGCCGCTCTCGATCGCCGCTATCACCGAATCCCGCCTTGTCATATACGACAGCATGCTTTTACGGGCGCTCTCCGAAAGACTCTTCAGATTGAGTACAGCGGTCTGATATGAGGCATCCGCGGCACTGTTGCCGAAGGTATAGCTCATCTGAAACCCGACCGAAAATTCATTCTTTGCAAAGGGATTGACGATATCACCCGCGTTTTCGGAAAGATTCTTTGTCGTGTAAGCTGCAATCAGATCAAGCTGAGGAAGCAGTTTGTTCTGCTGCACCTTCTCAGATTTCTTCATCTGCTCGAGCGAACTGTTCATGACAGAAGCCTGCAGCGTTTCAGAAAAGTCCTTCGCGGAATATTCTTTCTGTCTGATTGTCCGCACACGCGCTGCGAGATATTCATCATCGGGTATGAAGCCGGCACCGATCGCCTGAACAACTTCTGCCTCAATCTTCTTCAATGACAGCCGGTAATTCTCGCGCAACTGACGGTGGTTGAGAAGCGAAGAGTAGGCCTCCTGCACATCGTCATTCTCAACAAGTCCGGCAGCTTTTTTCCGGAGAACCTGGTTATATAGTGTCTCGGCATTTACAACGTGACGGGCGCTAAGCGCTGTTACCTGACGGTAACCGGCCCAGTCAGAATAGAGTGTCTGATAATAATTGACAGCCTCCTGATCGGCGAGACGCTGCTCAAGTTTCGAGATCTCAAACGCGATCAGCACGTCATCTTTCGCGAAACGGTCGACTGCACCGAAAAAATTATAGAGCAGCGGCTGCGCGATGCCGAGCGTTACCGCGGGATTATAATAATCTTTTTGTTCAATGCCGTGTTCGGTATACGCGTTGTGGTCGAAGGTCGCCGACAGCTCCGTGCCGGCAGCCGAGATTTTTTTCTTCGCACCGACCGAGCTTTTGAGGCCGGAAGTCTCTTCGGTAAGATTGGTTCCCGCCGGCTGATAATTTTCAGAATAATAATATTTTACGGAAGCGTCGACGGTGATCTCATCAACGGAATCCGCCGAATGTATCTTCTCTTTCGCGATCTGCGTATCCAGCGAAGAGATCTGAAACTCGGGAGCTCTCTCTTTTACTGTGGCGATGAACTCGTCGGCGCCGATCGTCTGTTCTTCAGCGAGAATGCCGCTGCTCACGAATATTATCAGCAGAGCGATGATTGATACTTTTTTCATATGGATGATCCTTGCCCAATTTCACAATATAATTGAACATACTTAAACTTCATTCAAATATTCCGAGTGCTGAAATGCCGGGCAATCGGGCATACTGCCTTCAGCTGTGCGTAATGCAATCGTTTCTTTGATCAGATAATCGGGGACCTCTGAAAATCACCTTCAACCGGGATTTCACCGGAGTTTTCATCGGATTTTTCGAAGTCCGAGTTGCAAAGGTTTATTATTAGAGATCCCCGATATTCAAGCGAACCGTATTCGCACATCATGCCGCAAGAACAATCGGAACTTTGACCTCAGAAAGCACGGACTGGTTCCGAAGGCAAGCTCAAACCCGGTGAATACGCAGTAAAATCTATACCGGAGGTGGTTTTTTGAACCGCCCTCATGTTATGCAGAAAATCCGGCACATAAAGAGAAAATTAAACATTTCAACTCAAAATATGTTTGCCATTTTGTCTGATTTTGTCCGACATAGTTTCAAGTGTTTTTAAGGACAGGCATGATTTTGGGGTATTCTGTCAGATAATAACAGTAGGCTAATTTACCGACTTCATCTTTACCCAGAACATCCTTCCCCCTTTTTTACCCGACACCCAACAGACCGATTCACACACAACTTTTAAAGAGAAGAGATGCAGAATGATGGAGACCAGAAAGCAAAAGCGGATTCTATTCAATATCGGTTTTAAACTCATCGCAATTATCTCGGTCATCTTTGCGGTATCCTTCGCGATAATGATCTACATAGCGACTGACCTTTTTAAGAACGATATGACCTCGTTTATTGAAAACAACAATCACAAGATTTCTTCTTCTGCGGGCCAGAGTCTTGAAATTTACATCAAGAACGTCATCGAGAAAAGCTACATCGCCGCAGACACTCTTGAGAAGACGAGCGACTACGCGCTGCAGAACACTACCGCCGAATCCGGCACGTCGCTGTCTTCGCTTTTTCTTTCGAGTTCAAGCGACATGTTCTACATGGGCATCATCGAAAAGGATGAGAACGGCAATCTGGTTGTCAGAAAAAAGATCAGCGACGCGCAGTTCTTCAACCTGAACGAAATCAAACCCGAAAGCGTCGACGAGTCCATCGCGGCGCTTAAGGATGAACTGCTTACCACTTTCAATCTTCACATCTCGGTGCTCAACCCTTCAGAATATTTCCGATATCCGGTGAGCGCGATCGTCATACCCTACCAGGCGCTCGATGATCAGAACGCGAAAAGCGTTCTGTATATTCTGCTGCGGACCGACATGCTGCGCTCAATCGTTCAGTCGAGCGACATCACGACCACCTTCATCATCAGCGAAAAGGGGAACATCCTTGTTCACCCCGACCTGAAGCTGGTGCTCAATAATTTTGATATTTCGCGGCTGCCGATATACGAGGACTTTCACAAGAACGCACTCGATAACGGACAGAAGCATTACACCGAAGAGGGTGTCGAGAAGATCGGCTCGTACCAGCGCATCAACTTTTCGGGATTCTCTCTGGGCGTTGTCACTACGGTCGACAAATCGCGCGCTCTTGCCGCGGTTGCGCGAGTACAAAAGAGAAATATGCTGCTGGCGATAATCATCGTCACCGCGGTGATTCTTTTCATCTGGTTCTTCGCCAAATCGATAACCGTTCCCGTGCGCAAACTCGTCAACAGTGCAAAAGAGATCGAATCGGGAAATTATCAGGTACGCGTCAAGCCGCTGTTCAACGATGAAATCGGGCTTCTGACAGATTCGTTCAACAGTATGAGCCAGGGTCTTGCGGAGCGCGAGCGCATCAAGACCGCCTTCGGCAAATTCGTCAACCCCGAGATCGCCGAGAGGGTTGCAAAAGAGGATCTTACACTCGGCGGCGAATTGAAACACGCGGCGGTCTTCTTTTCGGATATACGCTCATTCACTGCCATCTCTGAAAAACTGACACCGCACCAGGTCGTCGAATTTCTGAATGAATACATGACAAGAATGGTAGACTGCATCGACAAGACGCACGGCGTAGTCGACAAATTCATCGGCGACGCGATCATGGCGTTGTGGGGAACGCCAATATCAAGAGGCAATGACACAGAGAATGCCGTCAACGGCGCGCTGATGATGCGCGAATCGCTCAGAGAGTTCAACAAGGGCCGCGGCTCTGCCGACAAGCCGATCATCAAAATCGGCTGCGGCATCAACACCGGCCCGCTTATCGCCGGCCAGATCGGTTCACTCAACCGCATGGAATACACGGTTATCGGCGACACCGTCAATCTCGCCTCGCGTATCGAGTCGCTCAATAAGCCCTTTCACACGGACATTCTCGTATCAAGCGACGCCCACGAACTGATAAAAGACATCTTCATCACCGAAGCGATGAAGAAAATCAGCGTAAAGGGCAAAAGTGAGCCGCAGCAGATTTACGCGGTCATCAACAGAAAGGATGCCGTTTCGGGCCCCAGAACCATTAAGGAAATGCGCGCATATATCGGCGTGGAAGATATTGATGTGAGCGGAGTAAACGCTGATGCTTCAGAAGAAAAATATACCATTGTTGAATAAAGATCTCTGGTTCACATTTCTGTGTGCGGCCGTAATCTCTTTTACCTCGTTTGTTCTCTATCAGGAGATCACGAGCCGCCTGAGCTACTCAGGCACGACAAAAGTGGGAACTATCACCTTCAAGCGAAATACCGCGCAGCGCAAATACGCGTCATTCGCTGTCTGGGAGATTCTCGACAAGACAAGCCCTGTCTACAATCTTGATACCATCCGCACATCGCCCGACTCTGACGCGAAGCTTATGCTCGACGGCAACGTCGACATTGCTCTTTCAGAGCAGTCGCTTATCGTCATCAACACGACGCCCCGGGGATTCGACATCGAATTTACCGGGGGATCGATCAGTTCGGTCGCGGCATCGCGCTTGACGATTCGCTACAAAAACACCTCGATCGTCGTCGAAGAGGGAACCGATTTCACCCTCAAAGAGATGGATGACGGCGGCGTACGCCTGACCGTCAACGACGGTAAGGCAACCGTCGACAACAAACAGTCCGTTACCATCGTCGAATCAAATAAAAGTGCGGTTATAAATGAAAAGACCGTTACCGTCACAGAGCTGCTTTTCAAAAAGCGATCCCCCGCCGACTCGTGCGTTCTCGTCACCGGCAAAGCGACCAAGCTCGTCAATTTTTCTTGGCAAACCGACCGCACCGATTCGACGCTGATTGTTTCGATGACGAGGGATTTCTCGACACCGATTTATAACCAGCAGAGCTCATCAGCTTCGCTCGATCTTCAACCGGGGCGTTACTACTGGAAAATCGTTTCCGGCAGCGTAGAGAGCGAGGTATTCGCATTCAATATAAATAAAGAACCGGTTCCCCGCATATTGACGCCGCTCAACAACTCGGTTGTGTCAACCGTAAGCGGCAATGTCACCTTCGAGGCGGGCTGGCTCAACAGCGGCGGCGCGGATTCCTACACGCTGCTCGTTTATCCGCAGGGCTCATCCTCACCCATTAAAGAGATCAGCACACTGAATAACTCGACCTATGTCGACAGCATTGCCGCGGGAACCTACGAGTTGCGCGTGCGGCCGAATTTCTCGTATGCGAAGGAGGCGACCGATGTCATTTCGCCCCCGATAACCGTCAGGATAGAGTCGGTATCGTCACTGCCGAAACCCGTCATCACCTCGCCCGCCGAAGGAGCGGAGCTGTCCGACACTCTTGTCAACAAAGAGGGGCTCTCAGTTTTCTGGCGCGGCAGCCGCGAAACCGAACGCTACGAGACGGGTATCTTTACCGACTCTTCACTTTCGACCGCCGTCGAACGCACAACAGTAAGCTCGGGAACTTTCAGGGTGCAGAGCAAACTTACGCCGGGCACCTACTATATAGCGGTGACCCCCTTCAGAGGCGCGATCAAGGGCGAGAGCGCCATTCGTACGCTCACCATCAAGAGTACTCCGGGCCCGGTGCTGCAGAGCCCGGCAGAGAATTCATCCGTCATCACAGAGAGCTCATTCAATGTCTCGTGGAGTGATCCGCAGAAAGCATTCTCGTACATTGTCGATATCGCCACCGACTCGTCGTTTACCGACATCGTGTGGCACGCGAACACGCCGTTCACTTCAAAGACGGCTTGCCTCTCCAAGCCCGGTATCTATTACGCGCGCGCTTCAGTCGCAGCCGGCGACGGCAAAACGATTCTGCTTGAAGGTTCTCCCAGCCGCTTCAGTGTCGCCGGGGTGCTGAGGGATCCGGTATTCAAAGATTTCGCTAAATACAGTGATATTAACATTTCCACATCAGAAAAGTTTGCTACAGCCTGGGAGCCTCTGACAGGGGCCACTTCGTACAAACTCGATCTGGTGCGTCTGGACAACGGCCGAACAGAAACGGTGGTCTTTTCGATAGACACGACCTATCTCTATCAGGAGATCCCAAATTTCAAAACTTTTGAGAAGGGCCGATACTTTTTCAGGCTAACCGCATTTGAAGAGAAGGACGGCCTTATGCTTAACGCGTCTAAACCGGTGAAGCACTACTTTGACGTGCTCAAGACGCAGGAAGTCAAATTTATCACCCCTTCGATTATTTACATCAGGGTTAACTGAGGTCTCACTTGAAGAAAGCGATTGTTTTCATAATATTTTTAATAATGACATCCGGAACGCTGCTTGCTGTTCCGAAGTCCAAACTCGAATGGCAGAAGGCCGACGGCATCTCGCTGTATGAGGTGCAGCTGCGCAACAAAGTCTCGATGGAGACGAAGACCTTTAAAACATCTGATGACCACGTCTGGGTCGAACTTCTATTCGGTTTTTATGAAATGAAAATTATCGCCTATGACGACAAGGGACGCTTGATCTCGCAGAGCGACTGGATTCCCCTTTCGGTAATGAAGACCTATCAGCCCGAAATAAACTCGATGAAGATGGACAAAGCCAACCGCACCACCATCGAACTCACCGGCGATAACTATTTTGACCAGACCACTGTCAGCATTGCGAAAGAGAGCGTACCCGTTCAGCTGCAGATTATGAAGGGCGAGTATCCCAAAAAAGTCTATCTGACAGCGTCGCTTGAAAAGAACTCAAAATATTCGATGAGCATTTCAAACCCCGGCGGCTATGAGGCGGCTAGAATTCTTCATGTTTTCAACGACGATTACATCATGCTCTTCAGAAACGAATATGAGTACAAGCGTTACTTCTCGCCGTTTTTCGTAGAATTTTCACCCGCGTTTCAGCAGCTCAAAAATTCATACTGGAACGACACATTCAAGAGCGGCGTCTCAAACTTCGGCCTGTTCGCGGGATACCACATTGTTTCATGGTTCGGTGTTACGGCAGGACTTGATTATTATCTTTATTCAAACCGGCATACCGTTGAAAACGAAATCACCATGCTCCATCATTTTCTGATTCCGAACGCAGGCATCTTTCTGTGCTTCAAACACAAGGACTTTATCCCCTACATAGACGCTTCGATAGGCTACAGTTTTTCTTTTCTCTCGCTCACAACAAACGTCAGCGATCTCACACGCGATTCGAGCGACCTCTTCTACAAATACGGCGGCGGTCTCAAAATTTTTGTATGGCGCCAGCTCTACGTCGATCCCGCATTTCACTACAGCGAGATCCGGCTGAAGAGAGAAATACTCCCTTCGTTCAACTACTCACTCGGCCTTGGGTGGTATTTTTAATACGTGGGGATTACTGTAAGAAATTGCGCACTCGATCTTTGAAAACGGCACCGACCACGGCATCTACGAAACCGACGAACAGCAGCAAACCCGCCAGGAAACAGAACTAAACGACCGTATCAACACGATGCTCGACAACTTCAATTCAGACAGCCGCGCAGAAACCAACGCACAACTCGAAGAAATACTTGCAGCGGCCGAAGCGCTCGGCCTTGACGCGAGCGGCATTGAAGACGAGATAAGGGCACGGCAGGATGCGGTAGACGCCGCAAGAGAAGAAGCGGCGGCAGCGGATTACGCGGCACAAAGCGCAATTGTCATGACGCCCGAAGAGGCGATGGCTGCCGCGCGGCAGGGAAATGCTGATGCGGCGCAATCTGCGCGCGGTGCAGCGACTGCGCAGGAGGCGGCGAGACGGGGGAATGCTGAGGCGTCGGATGAAGCGGTTGCGGATAGACGTAATGAAGAAATAATGAATACAGCCTCTTCTGTTGCAAAAGCGATAATAAATGCAACGCCAGCAGGAGATGTTTTAGCTTTTGCCTCTCTTGTTCTTGGACCAACAGAAGCAAAAGCAGCCGAGAATATTCCAACAAACAAAGCTAATGCATCAACACCAACTTCAAATTGGTCTGAAATGGAAAAGAAATCCATGGATGATTATAATAAGTACATGAACGGCTCAGGTCCTAGAAAAATGAATGATACTGAAATTGCAGTTGGGAAAGAAATTCTTGGCGATTGTATTGATTATGATAAAATTACAATACAAATAATACCTGATAACAAGACTGCTTCATCATTTCCTAACGGTAAAATCACAACATATGATGTTACAACAATTTCGGGTGCTGATGCAATAAGAAACAAAGAATACTCAGCTCATGAATTATATCATCAAGTTGAGTACAACAATGGTACGCAGAACCAGCCATTATCACAATTAATGGGAGAACAATTACAATACCAAGCAAGTAAACTAAAAATAGCTAAAGATCCATATGATTATGGGGGTATAGATAATTTGGATCAAGGGGGACAAATAGATCAAATCCCAACACTTGAAGGGCGTGCTGAATTCGTGGGAGATTTTGCATTATCTTACTATACTTACAAACAAATACAGCAAAATGCCGATAATGCAATTAATCCGAATGTTAAAAAGGCGCTTGAGAAAGATGCTAATAAGAAGAAAGAAGATACAAAACCATATGCGAAAATTTTGGAAAATAGCGGATATGAATCACCAGCTATAAAGAAAATTTTTTAGGTGATTAGCAAATGAAACATTATTTTAAAACAATCGTTACAATTTGTTTATTTGCATGTTTTATTCAATGCTCAAAACCAAAAGTACAACAGCCTGTCATAGTAACGAAAGCAGAAAATGGAGTAGTATTACATTTTCTTTTTTCAAAAAGAATTGAAGTAAACAAAATATCTTTATGGGCAGTGATGTACCCAGAAACAGAAGAAGAAATGGTGCTTTATGAGAACAATAAAATAATAAATACACGCGAATTGAAATTAGCTCAAGAGAATATATTTTATTTAAAACGATTCTATACAAATGTTTTATACACCGTGTATATTGAAACAAATGAAGGATTGAGCATTCATTCCTTCATTATTTTAGATAGAAAAAAACCCGAGATAAAATATAGTATTTATAACTGGGATGAGGAAAATATAGTTGTTTTTAATGCAAACATGTGGAACAAAACACTGAATCAATAGGTAACATAATCCATCAAAAGTCTAGATTTAGGGAGATTTCACTGAATAGAAATTGAGATTCTCCCGAATATCGCGCAATGCGTAGATAGCCGAAGCCGCGCTTCTCTAAGCATTATTCAAAATAGAGTGGTGCGCGGTTTGGGGCGAGCTCAAAGGAAATATTTTCCCAGAGTTATGATGCGAGCCCGGCTATCGGTATTGCGCGATGTTCGGAGGGTGGGATTGATTGAACCGGATTAATTCTTGAGAGAAAGATTTTGATGGTGAGGGACGAGAAAACCGGCGTGAAGGCCGGTTTTGTGTTATTTACCGGACTTATCGAGACAACCATTTAAAAGGTACTTTAGCGTTGGGTTGTGAGATTCCAGAATAGCAATGATTTCATTTCGAAGTTTCTGTGACAGATCAGCGAACACGGCTTCGGTTTCATTAAAGACATCAGGCAGATGCTCTGCCAGGTATTCGAGAATTCCGGTTGCGACAAGAATATCCTTTTCGGCCTTGTCACGGTATGACCCGGTTCTGCGCTTACTGACCAGAAGCTTCACAAGAGCGAAGGCGCAAGGGTGAGGCAGTTTGAGAGGGATATCGAAGTAATGATAAATGACCGTGTGTCGTTGGATAATGTCCATGAATCGCAGGGCTTGAGCGGCAACGTTCAGCCTTTTCACGGGGATTGGCCTGTCGGAAGTGCCGCCTTTTTCGGGAGTGAGAAACTCTATTTCAAGAGACTCATTCAGGTAGCGGGTGTACCCGCCGGACGAGAACTCTTTGAGAAAGCCGAGATCGGTGAGTATAGTGTCGAGATCAACTTCGATGCAAGGAAAAGGATTAGTGATAAGAAGATCAATATCCTGTGTCTGCATAACCGGAAAGTCTTCATCGTTGAAATGATGCTGATATACCACCGGGCACCATCCGCCGACAAGGATGAGCTCTGTGGTTAGATGATGTCCGTGAAGAGCTTTCAGAACAGCATAGAAATTATTATCCGGCTGGATCATTGGTGCGCAAGCATACGGGATATTTGATGCAAATCCCTCTGCATCTGTTTTCGCTTTTCTTCAAGTTCAATGCGTTTGGCAATGAGCTTTTGCATTTCTGCCGCTTTTTTCGAGGATTCATTTCCCAGATAAACCCACTTTAGTTTACGGCTTTCATCCCGAAACACATGATAGCAGAAATTCTGCTTTGCGCGTTTTTTGAGCTGAACACTGCCCCTCGGGAGTTCCCCTATCTTTTGAGAGAATAACGACACAGCCCGTTCCAGCCGCTGTTGTTCGTTTATAAGTACCGAGATTGACGCGTTCATGTTGCATAGCCACAATATATTTAATGATTACCTACAATCAATATATATTGTATGCTCCTGTTAGGCAATCACAAAACGGAAATTTGCATCACAAATTGAACAGCAGCTTCAGGAGGCGTACGTATTTCGAGTATGCGCATCGCGGATGAGGGCATCGATAGTGTAAAGGATGTGCTGCTTATCGGTATCGGGCATCTTCTCGATCTCCTCAAAACGCTTGAGCATATCCGTATTTCTGATCATTGAAAGGGAATTGGTATCATCGACAAGATAATCGAGGGTAACGTTGAATATCTTCGCCAGTTTTGCCGCAACTTCGATAGATGGTTTCATCTCACCTCGTTCATATCTGCCCACGATTGCGCCGGAAGTAGCAAGCTTTTGAGCCACTTGCTGCTGGCTAAAACCCGCCTGTTTGCGCAAGTCAGTAAGTTTCCTGCCGAAGGAATTCATAAAGAGTCACCTATACATAATCAAAGGTACTGCAAATAGCTAATAATGATGGATTATAGTCACATAAAAGTAATAGTCAAGCCGAAAAAGTGTTGACAAAATCTAACCTTTTGGTACAAAAAGTAACGTATAGGTGATATTGACACCCGCGAAAAAATTAAGAAAAGGATCTTTCAATGCCCCGAATCATCACCATCTCAAACCAGAAAGGCGGCGTGGGTAAGACGACGATCACCCGTGAGATCGGGGTGTACTTGTCTTTACAGGGAAAGAAGACGCTGCTCATCGATTCTGACCCGCAGGGCAACCTTACCAAAGGCTTAACTGAAGAGATTACCGCCGGTCTATATGAAGCATACTGCAACGATTCTTTTGATCTCATCTCAATATCTGCGACACTTTCAATTCTCTCCGGCACCTCAAAGCTATCTATCATCGAGAAGATGCTGCTCGGCGAGATCGACGGTTATACGAGGCTGCGGGATATCCTGACACAACCTCTCTTTGCCGACTTCGACTACATCCTGATCGATACGCCGCCCTCACTCGGAGCTTTGACTGTCAATGCACTTGTGGCGGCGCATCACCTGCTGATCGTCATTAATCCTGCTCTCTATACGATGCAAGGCACAAACGACCTCATGCAGACTTTCGCGAAAGTGAAAAAGAACCTGAACCCGGCGCTCTCCATTCTCGGCACCATCGTCAATAACTGCGACGCGCGCCCCGTCATTGTGCGCGAGATATTGCAAGAGCTTGAAGCGAACTTCAAAGACGAACTTTTTCACACGCATTTGTCAAAGAGCGTAAAGATTGAAGAGGCAATCGCCGAGATGAGGGGCACCATCCAGTGCGGCGATTCGAAAGTCGCTCAAGAGATTGAGGCAATCGGCAAAGAGTTTATACAAAGAACAGATTCAATAATTGGCGCGGAGGCGTCAGTATGACAGGTGTCACCGTGAAACAATCCAGACTGAAAAAACCAACGTTAAAGACTGATCTGTTTGATGACATCCGCAAAGACGAGATAAAAGCGAAGGTGGATATTGTTTCGCTGTTCGCGCACTTCGGTGTTACGCTTTCAAAGAAAGGTAAATCATTCACGGCGTGTTGTCCCTGGCATGATGACTCTTCTCCATCGCTTTCTGTTGATCGTGAAAAGGGATTATACAACTGCTTCGGCTGCGGCGAGTCGGGTGATGTGGTGACGCTTGTCGAGAAGATGAAGGGGCTCTCGTTCTCCGAGGCGATGCTATACTTAAAAGAGTTCGCAAAGATGCCCGAACAATATAGAAGCACCGAAGTAGAATCGAAAGAAACGGACGCTCTGAATATTGAAGACGTGCTACCGGAAGCAGAGGATATCACCCCTTTACAAACTATTTCTCTGGAAACACAACAACAGACGCAACCCTCATTGAATGGAGTTGTGTCATTGAATACTGAAGCTGAAGCATCAAACGAAACTGAAGCAACTTCAATTCAGCACCAATCGACAGAAATATCACAAAGTCAAATCTCTCTCACTCATACCCTCGATGCCGTTGCCGACTACTATCACTCAACATTTCTCGGATCGAAAGAGGCACAGGAATATCTCAAGAGCAGAGGCATAGCGACACAGCTCATTGCGCAGTTCCGCGTCGGCTATTGTGACGGTACGTTAAAAGACAAGATAAGCAGTGAGCAGTTCATCCAACTGCAAAATGCCGGTATTTTTTCAGAGAAGGGATACGAGCATTTCAAAGGCTGTATTGTTATCCCCCTGACTGACAGAGACAACCACACACTGTCATTCTACGGTCGCAGGATTGAGCCGGTCACTGAGACTCGTCGAAGTGACCGGATGCCACAACATCTGTACTTACCCGGCGAACACAAAGCGATCTTCAACGAGAAAGCCTTTGTGGTGTATGACCAAATCATTTTCACCGAATCAGTAATCGATGCACTCTCACTTATTTCTGTCGGGGTACAAAATGTCTCATGCATCTACGGCACGAACGGCCTGACGAAGCTGCACATCGCAAAGCTGCACGAACACGCGGTAAAAGAGGTGGTGCTTGCCTTCGACAACGACGATCCGGGGCGGATGGCAGAAGAGAAGAACAGAGAGATATTGATTAATGAGGGTTTTGCAATACGGGAGATATGTCCGAAAGGCAAAGATTGGAATGAGGATTTGTGTAACGGTAATCTTACAAAAGAAATTATTGATAATCTCATTGTTGCCGCTGCGCCAGTAATCCCCCCGCAGAACACACACGGCAGATCGTTCAGAAAGACAGACGAAGGATTGCAGCTCACACACGATGAAATCACCTACACCGTAAAATCCGAGAGCGGCAACTACAAGCAGAGTATCCGCTGTAATTTCGAAGAAGAGGTCTATTACGATAGAGTCGATCTGTATTCAGCAAGATCCAGAGCCAGCTTTGCGGCGAGCGTGTCACGTTTATTCGATATCCCCGCAAAACAAATAGAGAAAGATCTTATTGCGTTACTTGAATATCTTGAACATGAGAAAGAAACGGCTCTTGCTACGACGAAAGAAGAGATAGTTCTAACCGAAGAAGAGAAAGTCATCGGTATGCAATTTTTAACAAATCCCAATATGTTTGATGAAATCATCGCTGACACTGAAGTGCTGGGATATGTCGGTGAAGAGGTGAATAAGAAGCTGATGTATCTGGCGGCAACATCCCGGCTTCTCGATGATCCGATCTCAATACTTATCTTGTCAGAATCCGGTTCAGGTAAATCCTTTCTTGTCGATACGATCAAGAAGCTCATGCCGCCGGAAGATGTAATTGATGCGACGAGTCTTTCTGATCAGGCATTGAATTACATCGGTGATCTCGAACACAAATTTCTCGTGCTCTCAGAAGCGGTGCACAAAGACGTTGTTGAACACCAGCTGAGAGAAATGGTATCCGCAAAGAAGCTCTCTCGGTTAGTCACGAAGAAAGATGAGAAGACCGGAAAGATGAAGACCGAGCAGGTGTCGAGTAAGGCAATTGTGTCGGTGGTGATGAGTTCTACCAATCACAACGTTAATCCAGAGAATGCATCGCGCAGCTTCATTATCTATGCGGATGAATCAAAAGAACAGAGTAGAAGAATCTACCAGATGCAATCACAGAAGCTTTCACTTGAGCGGCATAAGGAGAAGTCGCAGAGTATCCCTGAGATTATCCGCAAGCACCAGTCGGCGCAGCGTATGCTCAAGAACTATGCGATCGTCAGCAGCTTCGATACCGCGCCGTTTTTCCCCGATACGATGACGCGCTTTCGCCGCGACCACGAGCGCTTCATCGATCTTATCGCGACCGTCTGCTTTTTGCGGCAGTATCAGAAGCAGGTCAAGGAGCATGAGGGGATATTGTACATTGAGTGCGATGATGCGGATTATGAAATTGCCCGTGAGCTTATATCCGCCGGCGTGCTTCGTGCAACGACAAACGAGCTGCCGCAGGGTGCTCTTCTTATGTATGAGACGATCCGGAAGATAGCGCGGAAGAAGGCGGATAAGTCCGGGCTTGAGGCGCACGAAGTCTCATTAACGCAGCGTGAGATCCGGGATGAAAGCGCTCTCGGCAATATGTTTGTAAAAAGACATTTGCGTATTTTGACCGAGTATGAATATGTGCTCAAAAGCGGCGGCAATCTTCGCGGTTCACGTTCACATTACCGCCTGGCCGCCGATGCCGACATCCATCAATTCGCCTGCAACATACCTCCGGTCGAAGAGCTTCAACGGAAACAAAGAAAAGAAATAATAAAAGCGGGTCAAGTGGGGCAAAGTGGGTCAACCCGCTTTTGAAGCGAAAACACCGTAAAACACAGGGGAAAACGCGATTTTTGCAAGTGGGTCATAGTTCAGAGATTGAGAGAGCGGGAAAATATTTTCGATAATCTTTACATTGTCAATGGCGGCCTTGATTGAATGAACGCAAAGAAGGCCGCCATGCCATGCGAAGCGTGAGAGAATCTTTACCAACACCCGCTTCAATCTCGTTCGAGAGATGCCGCCACACATAAGTTCATGTTATGCCGCATTCACTTTCGTTCATGCCGACATAACAGAACTTATGCGCAGCTATACAAATTTACGAAAGATCACCGTACGCAAAATCTTTACCGTAGTTCAATGCAACACTACGCAGAGTCTTCAATCTCACTCACACTATGATAATCCATAATCCCTAACCCGGAGGTAATGACATGCAGCACCTGCTTGAATCTTTTCGCCTTTATCTTACCGGACAGGGCAACAAGAAACTCGGCATCGTCAAAACCGTTTCCTGTGTGAAGCATTTTCTTTCATATCTTGAAGTGCACCAGATCACCCTTGAACAACTCACTTACAAACAGGCGCAGGACTACAAGGAATATCTCATGCTCTCGACGGCGACAAAAGAGAAGCTGCCCTTCTCGGCGGGAACGGTAAACGGTTATCTTCGCGGCATACGGCGCTTTTTTGAATATCTGCTCGCAAGCGGCGCGGTATACATGAATCCCTTCGCGCATGTGACTAACGTAAAAAGAAACCGACCTCTGCCGCGCAATGTGCTTTCTATCGCCGACACCGGCAGGCTTCTTGAGGCGGCGCGCTCAATCTACAAATTTGATGACTCCTTCCTTTGCGCTCTCTACCTTCTCTACGGCAGCGGCGCGCGCATCGGTGAAATCTATTCGCTCACGGGTGAAGATGTCGCAACAGATGAGGGATACATCCGCATACTGGACGACAAGACGCGTCGTGACCGCATCTGTCTTTTGCCCGAAGCAAGCATTGTCGCTGCGCGGTGCTACATGCAACAAAACCGTATCGGCAAAGAAGATCCCCTTTTCCCCTGGCGTTCGCGCAATAGTTTTACCGCATACATGAACCTGCAGTTAAAGCACGTGTGCGAGGCGGCGAAGATTGCGCGCATTCACTGCCACAGTATTCGTCATACGCTGGGAACACAGCTTTTGCAACGGGGTGCTGACATCCGCGTCGTGCAGGAGATGCTCGGCCACCGCGACATCGGCAGCACACAGGTGTATACGCATCTTTGCCGGGACGAGGTGCGTCACGCGATCGAGCGCTTTCACCCGAGGGCAACGTGATCTACGCAAATGAGTTTGCGGCGCACCTTCGCGCAAGCGGATGCAGGGAGTCCACGGTACGCCGCTATGGTTTGTATCTTTCACTCTTTCACCGGTATCTTCATACATGCCGCATAACGGATATTCGCGAGGTGACGGCAGAGAAGATCATACAGTTTCGCGTATATATCCGTCAGCTTCCGGTGAAGCGTAACGCCAAAAAAATGCGCACCTATGATCACAACAGCTGCATAAAAACACTTTCGGTAGTGCGAAGATATTTCGCATGGCTTGTGCAGGATGAGCGCATTCTTCGTTCTCCCTTTGAATTGATTGCGGGCGGAGAAAAGCGGATACAGCATCTTCGAAATGCACTTTCCGAGAAGATCATCGCGCGCTTTCTCGATAGCATTACCGGCAACGATGCGCTTTCAATTCGTGACCGCTGTATCTGCGAACTTCTGTATGCAAGTGCGATTCGGCTCGGGGAACTTGTTTCGCTTACTTTGCAGGATGTGGATATGAGTGCACATTCGCTGTATCTGGAAAAAACCAAGAACGGATATGCCCGCATTATCCCTGTCAGTGCGAGGGCATGTGCGCATCTTGCCGCCTACTGGAACTCATCGCGGCCATTTCTTGCAAATGCCAAGAGCACTACATTTTTCGTGAGTAAAAGCGGCCGCCCTTTAAGTAACTCTTCCGTCGGCAAAATGCTGCATAAGCGGCTGTGCGAGGCGAACATGCAGGATGTTCCGTTAACGGCGCACATCTTTCGACACAGCTGCGCCACGCACCTTCTTGCAAACGGCGCGGGACTGCGCCAGGTGCAGGAACTTCTGGGCCATCGCAACATCGCCAGCACTGTCGGCTACACCCACTTTGACCTCACGCACAAACGCCGTCTGGTGAAGCTCTACCACCCCCTTGAGAACGAACTGTATGAAGATTTGGGGGCAAAAAAATATTGATTGCAATTTCTCAGGGCTTGTCTATATATATGAGCATACTCGATCTTTGAAAGCTATTCAGACCACGGCATCTACGAAACCGACGAACAGCAGCAAACCCGCCAGGAAACAGAACTAAACGACCGTATCAACACGATGCTCGACAACTTCAATTCAGACAGCCGCGCAGAAACCAACGCACAACTCG